>Ga0070741_10004722_pt1 | contig 31511 bp, 23 predicted proteins | sample Coa_R1_4_FD_66440 | JGI IMG/M metagenome (GOLD analysis project Ga0070741, IMG submission 66440) | Surface soil microbial communities from Centralia Pennsylvania, which are recovering from an underground coalmine fire - Coalmine... | ecosystem: Environmental > Terrestrial > Soil > Unclassified ... | reverse complement strand
AAGTTGACGACAGAATTCTGTCGGGCCGTACCGATGGCAAGCCCGACGTCCGGCACTTGCGCCGAGGTCAGTTGCGGTACCGCGCTGTCGTCGTACAGCGAAAAGGACCCGACGAAGGCCAGGACCTTCGGGAGGAGGTTCAGCGTTGCAGAACGGTTCTGGCCCGCATCGAACGCGTCGTCCCCCGAATCGAGGACCAGCTTGCGTCCATCAACGCCGCCGATGCTGTTCTGGTACGCCACGAACGCCTCAGTGCCGTACAAGGCTCCAGAAAACCCCCCCGGCACCGGCCCAGTGAGGGAAGACACGTTCCCGATCGTGATCGTATTGGCGCTGACACCGGTCGAGGGTGCCCCCCCTGATTGCCCCGAGGTGCTGGAGGCGGACGAACTGCACCCGACCGCGACGAGCGCGGCGGCCACCACGCCAACGCCCGCCTTCCACCTCATCCCAGCGGCGTTGCCCGGCCGAGCGCTCGACCCACGGCGCGGAGCGAGACCGCGGCCGGAGCGCGCAGACGCAGCCGAAAGAGACGCACCCTCCACTTTGTGTCCCCCTTACTCGTTCGCTAGGCATGATGTCATAATCAAGACGCACTGTAAAGTGGGGACGGAAATTGGGCGTCCCGCACGTCCGTGCGGTGGCTTCGCGCCCGGAGTGCGGCGTGCCTGCTCCCGCCCGTCGCCGATGCCGTCGGCCGCGGGGGTCTCCACCCATCGCTCGGCTGCGGTCGATTGTCGACCGAGGGTGCTGGCTGGGCCACGCGGGTCGATCAGGACCCGCCGACAGCGTTCGCGGCCCGCGCAGGTTCGCGCTCGGGCGTTACGGCGAATCCGACAGCATCTGAGCTCCACGCGGTGAAGTCATCCTGCGCGGGCGGCGTACCGCCCGTCGTCATCTTGGAGTCGCGAGCACCCAAGTCAGGCGTGCGCTCGACCACAGCTCAAGGCGATGACCCCGAGGGCTAGTCGAGCGGGCGAGCCGACATGGCTCGATGCGCGACTCATCCGCGGCGAGCATCGAGGTGACACGAGGCTCGACTGCCAGACCCTCACCGGTACGTACGGCCGGTGGGCAGGCGACGAAGGATGGGATTTTGGTCGTCCATCACTTCGTTCGCGGTGCCTCCCCGGACAATCACGGCCGACAGGGAGCGGGCATTGGAATGCCCACTTGTCGTCGACACCACTTCGCTGTGACGACGGATGCCTATCTAACAGGTGAGGCAAGCGGGCAATGGTCTGCCCGGCGTTTTTGACAAGCGGGTTGTCACCGCGCCCGTCGCCTCCTGCCTGCTAGTGGCGCCCACGACCGCAGATGCGTTGGGTGTCCCGTGATGTGGATCGGCCACCACCGCAGGGGCGTGAGCGGTCGGTACCGACTCGCGCATGCAGGTTGGCCGTTGGGTCGTCAACTCGACGACGGAACGCCGAGCCGAATGACCGTCGGGTACTGACCCGATGACCACGGCGAGGGACTGCCGACGGCCAGAGGTCGCCGGTGATAGCGAGCTCCGTGGAATTGAATCGATCGCTGACATCCGATCGACTTAGGAGCCGTTGTCCTAGAGATCGCTGCCCTATGTGCCTCCATGCTGCTCCGTGGCCAGCGAGATACTCATCGTGGCGGTCAATCCAGGTACGGGTCGAAGGCGGGTCCAACCGCGCAACCCGTTTCAGACGCGGCGGTCCTGACCCGGTTCGCCCTTTAGCTCGTCCGCCACTCCACGATTGCGCCGAACGCTGAGCTGCGGAGCCGCCGACCGGCGTGGCCGGCCGTCGCGGCGTGACGAAGATTGCGGCGAAGTTCCGCGAACCGACTGAACAGGGCCACGAGATAAGCGCCGAACGCACCAGTAGCCAACCGCGAGAAGTTGCCGAACAGCCAGGTACGGACAACCAGGCCACGGACGGACCAGCCCGGGAAGAACCTCAGCTCCAGAGTCAAGTCCAGAACAATGAGCGTCACTGTCAGATAGACCAGATACCGCTGGGGAAGTTGGAACGACAGGTACAAGAGAAGGCGGCGCTGCGACTTCACGGCATGCACGTGCCCGATCTGAGCGAGCTCCCCGGCTGGGGTCTTCATCTCGATCGTTTCAAAGGTTATGACGAGCCGTTTCTCGATCCGGTCGATACTTTCTAGGTTTCGGACCACGTCTTCGACTTCCGCCGGGGCTCTTGGTGCAAGTGCGTTGACCAATCTGTCCGTCGCTTCGCGCAACCTGTCCGGGTTGCTGTGCCGTAACCGGCATGTGAACCTTGTGCCCCTCTTGAAAAGAAGCCCGAAGACGCCCTGGTCCTCGTCGTGCACGAGGCAACGGAGGTCAGCAAGCGTCTCCTCGGCCTCTTCGTGTGGCATCTGGGCGAGGATCGAGATCGCATGACGGAGCGCGCGGTCCTTGAGAGCCAGCTCAGGATTCAGGACGATGAGCTGCATCGCAGCCGGGACGTCCTCAGCGGCACGCGAGGCGGCGCGGCTTCGAGTCCGGGCGCCTATCGCCTCGCGCTCGGGGGCAAGGGCAGCGAAGGCGGCCGACGCGATCTCTGCTGTCTCTGGGTCGGTCGGAATACCGCCGGGTCCCAGCTTCTCTTGCAACTCGAGATACGTCCGGAGAATCAGCTCCGTAGTGATGATCTGGTTCGAATCGGCCCTGACGAGCCGTTCCTCGTACAAGAGTGCCTTTACGAGGTCGAGCGCCGCCGGTCCGAGTTCGATGCCGGTTTTGGGCACGAGGAATTGCGGATCGACCTGGAATCTCGTGACCGTACGCACCCGTCTCAACCCCCCGCCTCAAGACGAGCGGGGGCTGCTACACGAAGCGGCTGCGGCGCGCCCTGTGCGTTAGCTCGACGGCGCCGCGCGGGCAGGGCCCTTCGGTTCGGGTGGGCACCTCCTTGCCTCTCGGGTTTGGCGGCGCGATGGACCGGATCACCGGACTTGTCCTTCGGGTCGGCAACCCGATGGACGCACGGCTCCAAGGCGTTCCACTCGATGCCCGGCGAGCCGGGGCGAGGTGCGCAGTGGCCTATGGAGGTCGAGGTGGAATACGCGTACTACGAGCTACTTCTCGGCCGCCTGCCGGAACCTCCAGCGTTGCCGATCGCGGCGACGACGGCGTCCATCCGGTCCGCGACGTCATCTCGTTTCTGCTGCGTTAGATGCACGTAAACGTCAGAGGTGATTTGCTCGCTCGAGTGTCCCGCCCACCCACTGAGGGACTTCATGTCGACGCCTCCCTCGTTGTACAGGAAGGAGACGCCCGTGTGCCGGAGGCCGTGAGGGCTCAGGTGCCCGATGCCCGCAGCCTCTGCATGATCCACGAGGCGGTGACCGAAGTTGTCAATATCGGCAAATGCACCACCGCGCCTGCCTCCCCTTCCGAGGCTCGTGAAGACGAGGTCGCCCTCCTTGGGCTCGGAGCTCCACGACTCCGCCCGTTCACGTTCTGCTTGTTGCAAGTCGCGATGACGCAGGAGGGCATCCACCGCGCAGTCGGGTAGCCGCAGCGTTCGGGCACTGCTCGCCGTCTTTGGTGGAGTCAGCACCAGCTGTGTCTTCACGCCGCCGGGCGTCCTGACCCTCGCTCGGCGTAGCCGCCGTGCGATCATCACGCGACGTTGCTCAAGATCGATGTCGGGCCACACGAGCCCGAGGACCTCGCCGCGACGAAGCCCCAGATAGCAGCAGAGCAGATAGGCGCACTCGAGGCGGTCTCCAGCAAGCCGCTCGCGCGACAGAGCGAACTCGCTCGCGTCGAGATGGCGGGTCACCATCGCCCGCCGGGCGGCCACCGGCGGGTCCGAGTACGAGACGGCGTTTGCGGAAACCCACCGCTTCTTGACTGCCCACTTCACCGCCGCGCTAAGGACTGCGCGGTTATGAGAACGCGTGCACCGCTCGGGGTGTGCTATCGGACGGACCGCTCGCGGAGGATCGGTGGGAACAACGACTGCGCTGTCCCTCGGCGGTACAGGCGTGCAGGTCGTCCGCCGTCTCGAGTCGACGTCAGATCGGTCTCCTCGACGAATCCGGGCGTGGTTGTGACTTTGCGGTGGAAGTTGCGGGCATCGATCGGCCGTCCCCAGACAGTCTCGTAGACCCGTCGCAGCTCCGCGATGGTGAACTCTTCGGCGCAGAATGTGGTGGCGAGAGTGGTGTACTCGAGCTTGGCCCGAGCACGCTCGAGGCCGTCGTTCAGGATTCGATGATGGTCGAACGCCAGGCTCCTGCGATCGGGGACGATCTCGGCGGTGTCCGCCCATCTGGCTGCAGCGGCATCGGTCCCCGCGACCGGCGTTGGGAGGTCGGGAGCAAGGGCGAGGTAGGCGACCGTGACAACCCGTCCCCTCGGGTCGCGTTTCGGGTCGCCGTAGGTGCCGAGCTGTTCGAGGTGTACGCGGAGCGACGTGAGACCGGTCTCCTCCCGCAGCTCCCGTTCTGCGGCGTCGAGGAGGGCCTCGTCCTGGACGAAGCCGCCGGGGAGCGCCCAGCGGCCTTTGTAGGGGGGAGCCCCTCGGCGGATCACGAGCGTCCATAGCGCCCCGTCCCGCACGGTCAGCACGACCAGGTCGACGGTCACGGCGGCGGTGAGGCGGAGCTCGCCCATGTCCACCCAGACTAATCGTCTACTTGACGAGCAGTCCAGGAGGAATGATCGTCGCAGTGACGATAAGAAGAGGAGACCGAGATGGCCGACGTAACCCACACCCCGCTCGTCCGACACCTGCGGGCGACACCCACCTCGTACGTGCGCCACCAGCGCAAGGGCCGCCTGGTCCACGACGGGCCCGGAGTCGCCTTTTGGTTCCGCCCGCTGACTGCGGCGCTGAGCGAGTTGCCGGTTGACGACCGGGAGCTGCCGATGATGTTCCACGGTCGGACGGCCGACTTCCAGGACGTGTCGGTCCAGGCGACGCTCACCTACCGGATCGCGGATCCGGCGCAGGCGGCGGCGAGAGTCGACTTCAGCATTGATCCTGAGAGCGGATTGTGGCGCGGGACGCCGCTCGAGCAGCTAGGGGGCCTGTTGTCGGAGCTGGCCCAACAGCACGCTCTCGATGTGCTCGCCGGGCTGACGATGCGCGATGCGCTGGTGGCCGGGATCGGCGCCGTGCGGGAACGGGTTGAGGGCGGGCTGCGCGCCGATCCCCGGCTGAGCGAAACCGGGGTCGCCGTGGTGGGCGTGCGCGTTGTCGAGGTTCGGGCCGAGCCTGAGGTCGAGCGGGCGTTGCAGATCCCGACCCGAGAGCAGGTGCAGCAGGACGCCGACCGGGCGACCTTTGAGCGGCGGGCCATCGCCGTGGAGCGCGAACGGGCCATCGGGGAGAATGAGCTGCAGACCAAGATCGAGCTCGCCCACCGCGAGGAGCAGCTCGTGGCCCAGGAAGGTCAGAACCAGCGGCGCAAGGCGGAGGAGCAGGCCGCGGCGGCGGCGATCACCACGGAGGCGCAGGCCAACCGGCAACGAGTCCTCGCTGCTTCGCAGGCGGAGGCCGCCCGCGTCGTCGGCACGGCCGAGGCTGACGCCGAAGCCGCCAAGCTCGCCGCCTACCGCGATCTCGAGACCGCCACCTTGTTCGGTCTCGCCGCGAAGGAGCTCGCCGGCCACCTGCCAGCCATCGGCTCGCTGACCATCACGCCCGACCTCCTTACGGGGCTGCTCGGCCAAATCGCAGGCGTGCTGCCCGCAGCGGCGACGGACTCGGCACCGACGATCACCGAGCGAGAGGCCAGGTGAGCCTCGCGCCCCGGGCCGTGATCGTGACCCGGCGCACCGAGCTCGAGGAGCTGCTGGCCAGGCACGGCACCCCCCAGGCTGCCGAGTTCTTCCTCCGCGCGCGCCGGCGGACCCTCGAGCAGGTCGAGTCCCGCCACGCCGCCCAGGTGGCCGCGGTGGCGACGGTGGCAACCGCGATCCCCGTCGAGTGGCGCCGCGGGCAGGTCGACCGGTCGGATCTCGACCGGTTCCTCTTCTCGCCCGAGGACATCGTCGTCGTGGTCGGCCAGGATGGGCTTGTCGCCAACGTCGCCAAGTACCTCGACGGTCAGCCCGTGATCGGCGTCGACCCTGAACCCGGCCGCAACCCCGGCGTGCTCGTGCCGCACCATCCGGGCGAGGTCGGTGCACTGTTGACCGCCACCGCCGACGGCTCCGCCCTAGTCGAGCGGCGCACGATGGTCGAAGCACATTCCGACGATGGGCAGAGCCTCGTCGCCCTCAACGAGATCTACCTCGGCCAACCGTCTCACCAATCCGCGCGCTACCTGCTCGAGCTGGCCGACGGATCGGACGAGCATCAGTCCTCGTCGGGCGTGCTGGTCGGTACCGGCACCGGCGCCACCGGCTGGTGCCGGTCGTGTTGCGAAGAGCGCCACAGCGCCATCAAGCTGCCCAGCCCCACAGACGAAAGCCTGTGTTGGTTCGTGCGGGAACCGTGGCCGTCACCCGTCACCGGAACGAGCCGCAGCGAAGGGATCCTCGAAGTCGATGAGCAGCTGAAGGTGACCGTCGAGTCCGACCGCCTGGTCGTGTTCGGAGACGGAATCGAAGCGGACGCACTGACTGTCGCCTGGGGTCAGCAGGTCTCTATCGGCCGAAGCTCGCGGACGCTCCGGGCCATCGCACCTCCACAATCGCAGTAGCTGCCGGTCTTCCGTATCTTCGGTGTCACGGGTTGAACGGTACGCTCGGCCACGCGTGGCAGGGGGAGCGTGCCGCTGCCAACTCGGGCGTTCGCCACAACAGAGCGGCAGACCCCGGTGTCTGTCACGTGGCTTCACGGGGCGGAAACACTGGCGAAACGAGCTGTCCGTAGATTCCGGGGTCGGGAGCCGCATCCGCGCCATCCAACACGAGGAGTGACCCATGACCGCAGCCACGACCCGCCAGCGAGCGATCGACTCGGTGAAAGGGTACGAGTCGCCGGCGGCGTCCTTCTCGCCCGCCGACGCACCGGGCGGCATCTTCGGTCAGAACGTGTTCACCAAGACCGAGATGCAGAAGCGGCTCCCCAAGCCGGTCTTCCGGTCACTGATGGCAACAGTCGAGCACTCCAAGCCGCTCGATCCGACGGTCGCGGATGTCGTCGCCTCGGCGATGAAGGACTGGGCGATGGAGAAGGGGGCGACGCACTACGCCCACGTGTTCTTTCCCCTGACGGGCCTGACCGCCGAGAAGCACGACAGCTTCCTCGAGCCGGCCGGCGACGGTTCGTCGATCGCCGAGTTCGCGGGCAAGACGCTCATCCAGGGAGAACCGGACGCGTCGAGCTTCCCCAACGGCGGCCTCCGCGTCACTGCCGCGGCTCGCGGGTACACGGGCTGGGACGCCACCAGCCCCGCGTACATCCTCGAGAACCCCAACGGCAACACGCTCTGCATCCCGACGGTCTTCGTGTCGATGACGGGCGAGGCACTCGACCACAAGACGCCGTTGCTCCGGTCCCAGCAGGCCATGGCCGCGCAGGCCGAGCGGGTCCTGCGTCTGTTCGGCCACCAGAAGCCCGACGCCGTGGTCTCGTTCGCCGGCGCCGAGCAGGAGTACTTCCTGATCGACCGCAGCTTCTTCCTGTCTCGCCCCGACCTCCTCAACACCGGCCGGACGCTCTTCGGCGCCAAGCCACCGAAGGGCCAGGAGTTCGACGACCACTACTTCGCGCCGATCCCCGAGCGGGTGCTGTCGTTCATGCTCGACGTCGAGCGGGAGCTGTTCAAGCTCGGTATCCCGGCAAAGACCCGCCACAACGAGGTGGCGCCGGGCCAGTTTGAGCTGGCACCGATGTTCGAACGGTCCAACGTGGCTGCCGACCACCAGCAGCTGTTGATGGTCACTCTCAAGCGCGTGGCGCGGCGGCACGGGATGGAGTGCCTCCTCCACGAGAAGCCCTTCGAGGGAATCAACGGCTCGGGCAAGCACGTCAACTTCTCCCTGGGCAACGCCACTGAGGGAAACCTCCTCCTCCCGGGCGACACACCCCACGACAACGCCCAGTTCCTGGTGTTCTGCGCGGCGGTGATCCGCGCCGTGCACAAGCACGGGGCTCTGCTCCGGGCGTCAGTCGCCTCGGCGACGAACGACCACCGTCTGGGGGCCAACGAGGCCCCGCCGGCCATCATCTCGATCTTCCTCGGTGACCAGCTCACCGAGGTGTTCGAGCAGATCGCCAAGGGAGGTGCGACCAGCTCCAAGGGAAAGGGGACGCTCGCCGTCGGGGTCGACACCATTCCGGCGCTCCCGGTCGACCCAGGTGATCGCAACCGGACGAGCCCGTTCGCCTTCACCGGGAACCGCTTTGAGTTCCGCGCCCCCGGCTCGCTGCAGTCGATCGCCGGACCGATGGTGACGATCAACACGATCCTGGCCGAGGCGCTCGATTACGTTGCGACCGAGATCGAGTCGCTCACCGAGGGCGGGACCGACTTCAACGTCGCCGTCCAGACGGTCCTCGAGGAGATCATCACCGTGCACGGCGGGGTCGTGTTCAACGGCAACGGCTACACCGACGAGTGGCAGGCCGAGGCCGCCGTCCGGGGCCTCCCCAACCTGCGGACCACTCTCGATGCCCTCCCAGCCCTCATCACGGACGAGGCGATCGAGCTGTTCGGTCATTACGGCGTGTTCAGCAGCCGGGAGCTGCACAGTCGCTACGAGGTGGCCCTGGGGCAGTACACGATGAGCATCGGCGTGGAGGCCCGCCTGACAGCCGAAATGGCGAACACCGTCGTGCTTCCGGCCGCGCTGCGTTACCAGACCGAGCTGGCCACCAACGTCGCCAGCCTCAAGGCGGCGGGCGTGGACGCGGACTCCTCGACGCTCGACGAGGTGTCCGCCGCGATCAAGGAACTGCGCGCGGGGATCAGCGACCTTCGGGCCCGGCTCGGCCATGTCGGCGGCTCCGCCCAGGATCACGCCGTCCACGCCGGCGCGGTCTTGCTCCCGTCGATGAACAAGGTCCGGGCGGCCGCCGACCACCTCGAGACCGTCGTTGCCGACGACCTGTGGCCGCTCGCGACGTACCAGGAGATGCTCTTTATCCTCTGAGACCGACCGGTTGGCACGAGATGCCGCTCGAGATCAGGGACGTTGCCCGGTTATCGCTGGCGCCGCTTGGCGACCGTGACGACGGCGAGATGGTGGACCGTCACCGTGCCACCGAACGCTTCGGCCCTGTTCGCGACCCGGATGAGGAGCTCGGCTTGCGCAGCCTCGGGCAGTTCTTTGAAGCCTGACTGGGTGGAGAGGTTCGTGGCGTAGTCCGCGGCCGACAACGTCATCGCGAACTCGTGGCGGACGGTGACAGGGTCGTCGAACAAGTCGCTGCGCGCCGCCCCCGCTGCCGGGTCCGGGACGAGGTCGGGGTGTTTGGATGCGGGGTCGACCCGCACCGCGCCGACCGCCTCCCAGTCGTCCTGCACGTCCCACCAGAACCGGCTGGCGCCTGCCGGCACCACCACGGGGGTGCTGACCAGGACCAGGGAGCCGTGCGGCGCCAGCACGCTTGCCGCCTTGACAAGCCTCGCGGCGGGGTCGACCCAGTGGAACGAGTTGCACGCAACGACGGCGTCAAACACCGCGCCGGCGGGGTCCCACTCCTCGAACGATGACGTCTGCACCCGGGCGCCGGGCAGTCCCGCGAGGTTCTCGCGAGCCAATGCGGCCAGGCGCTCATCGATCTCGAGTGCCAGGACCCGCAGGCCGCGCTCTGCCAGCGGTCGGGTCGCCTGGCCCGTGCCCGGCCCGATCTCCACCACGCTGGACCCGGCCCGCAGTTGCGCGAGGGCCATGATGTCGTCGAACACCGCCGGGGGCGCGACGGGGCGGGTGCGGTCGAAGGCGACCGGGTCCTCGCCGAAGCGCGATCGGAACGCCTCCCGTCCGCCGGTCAACCACGGCTCACCCGCTGACGGCTTCACAGCACCCGTAGGGTGCCAGAAGTCGATCACCAGCTTTTCACCCGTCCCGGCCGCGCCTCGCCAGCGTGAACCCTGCCACGGTCCCGTCGATGACGGGGTGAATCGGGAGCCCCCTGCAACGCTCAACGGGTCGCCGCGCATAGCCCGTTGGCAGGCAGCACGCTCGGCGCAACCTCGACTTCGCCGCCGCCGATCAGTGCGACGTGACCGGGGCCAGCTCGAGCACTCGGGGTGAGGCGAACGCCGCCTCGACGTCGGCGGGCTGGGTCGGGAACGCCGAGTACGAGGCCCACAGCCTGCCGTGGTGGTCGACAAAGGTGTCGAACCCGCCGGGGGAGACCGCGCTCGGGGTGCTGGCGAGCAGTGGTGCGTGCGCCGGCTTCCGGCACGGGCCGCTGACGGTGGCGCACCAGGCCACGCCGGTGTCGTAGGTGTCGGACTGCCAGGTGCCTCCGGAGTAGAACAGCCACCACCCGCCCTTGGTGTCAGCCAGCATGGCCGGACCCTCGATGATGCCGTGTTCCCAGGCCTGGTCGGCGCCGATGAGACGCACGGCCGTGCCCGAGGTGGACCTGCCGTCGGGGGTGAGGGGTTGCTCCCAGATGCTGACCGCGGTGCCGTTGGCGTTGCCGTCGTTCTTCCACACCAGTGCCAGCTGTCCCGGCGCCGGTACGACCACGCTGGGGTCGATGTCGCCGCCGAGGTCGGCCTGGCAGACCAGCGGCGCCGACGATGCGTCGGTGAACGGGCCGGTCGGGCTGGTGGCGAACGCGACGCCGAGGCACTCCCTTCTGGTGGCAGCGTCCTCGGTGCTGTAGTACAGGGCCCACCCACCGGCCACCTGGTGCACGGTGGGCCCCCACGTCATTGTCGACACGCCGGGCGGGGCGGACCACGAGGCCGGCGGGCGTACCAGCAGCGCCCACGAAGGCAGCGAGGGAAGGGAGTCGGCCACCCGCCGCCAGTGGACCAGGTCGGTGGAGACGGCCGTCGGCACGTTGGCGGACCAGTCGGTCGTCCAGTACAGGAGGTAGCCCGGCCCGCGGTTGCCGTCAACGCCGGCGCCGACGGGCAGGACGTAGGGGTCGCCGATGTCGTTGAGCGCCGGGTTGTCGACCTCGACGGCGCTGGCGATGCCGAGGGTTGGCAGGCCTGCCGCCGGGAGGTGGGCGGTCGGCGAATGCGCGGTCACCCGCGCCCTCCCAACGTGACGGCCGGACGCGGACTGATCGATGAGGATGCCGATCACCACCCCGATCGCGACGATGGCGAGCCAGACAGCGGGGCGGACCGCCCATGGCCGCGCCGGCCGTTCAGGTTCCTCCCCGCGATGCCCCGAGTCATCCAGAACACGGACCGCCGAAGCGCTCGCCACCTCGGTCAGCGTAGGGCGACCAGCCGCGTACAGGCCGCGCGACCGGCGCCGACACGCAGGTCCGACATCGCGCGCACCCGCGTCGCCCTACGCGACCACCGCGTCGAGGTACCGGAGAGAGAGCACTCCTATCGACCGGATATCCATTGGTGAGGGTCGACGGGGACAAGACACCGCGCATATTGCGGCCGGCCGGTCGCGTCTTGGGCCGGCAGCGCGCGCCTGGGCCCTAGCCGTTCCATCCGCCGCACGCATTGGTTGATCCGGGTTTGATGTAGGACGAGCCCCATCAGAGCCGTATGGTTGCGCCACATGCGCGAAGGGGGTGCGGTGGAACGCCAGACGAAGGTGGCCCGGCCATGACCATCGACCTGGCCAAGGTCCCGGTCGTCATCGGGGCGTCCGTGCACACCCACCGCGACGACGGCACCTCACCCGACGCACTGGACCTCCTCGAGCTCGTCATTCGGGGCGCCGCGGAGGACGCCGGCGCAGGCGTGCGGTTGTCCGACCTCACGCACGTGTGGACGATCAGCTCGCTGTCGCTCGGCAATGCGAACCCGGTTGACGAGGTTCGTCGCCGTCTCGGTGCCACCGCCGAGACAGAGGTGCGGTACTCGACGGTCGGCGGGTCAGTCCCGCAGGTGCTGGTCAACCGCGCGGCGGCGCTGGTCGCGTCTGGCGCTCGTCCCATGGTGTTCATCGGTGGGTCCGAAGCACTTGCCACACAGAAGCGGGTCGCGAAGAACGGTGTCCTCGAGGGCCGGGTGCAGCTGCCCCCGTTGGAGGAACGCGCCAGTCTCTGGCCGCCGATGGACACCGCGGAGAGCATCCACCGGGTCGAGACCGCCCACGGGCTCGGCCCACCGGTGGTGGTCTACGCCATGATCGAGACCGCGATCGCGCACGCGGCGGGACGGACGCCAATCGAGCACCGTCGGTACATGGCCGGGCTGATGGACCGCCTCAACGCGGTTGCGGCCGAGAACCCCCACTCGTGGTTCCCGACGCGGCGCACGGCGGAGCAGCTCGCTCGGGTCGACGACCAGAACCGGTGGGTTGCGTTCCCGTACCCCAAGTACATGTGCTCGGTCATGGACGTCGACATGGCCGCCGGGTTCTTCGTCACCGATGCCCAGACCGCTCGCGACCGCGGGCTCAGCGCCTCCGACGTCGTGTACTTCATCGGCGGGGCGGAGGGCCGAGACATCTGGATCGTCGCGGAACGCCCTTCGTTGGCGGCATCACCCGGCATCGAGGAGTGTGCGAAGCAGGCGTTGACCATGGCTCGGATCTCGCTCGACGACGTGACCGCGTTCGACCTGTACTCCGCATTCCCAAGCTCGGTAGAGATGGCGATGGGTGCGGTTGGGATCGCACCCGACGATCAACGCCCGCTCAGCCTCACCGGAGGCCTTCCCTATCACGGTGGCCCGGGGAACAACTACGTGAGCCATGCCATCGCCCATGCCTTCGCCCGCGCCCGCTCCAGCGATGACGAGACCATCCTGCTCGAGGGCAGCGGCTACTTCATCACCAAGCACGGTGTCGGGATCTACTCCAGTCAGCAGCCCGCGGCACCGCCGACGGGGGAGTTCTCGGTGCAAGCCACAGTCGACGCCCGCGCCCAGCCGGCGAGGGTCGACCCGGACGCCTCCGGGCCCGGTGAGATCGTTGCCTACACGGTCCCGTTCGGCCGCGATGGGGGGCGCTCTCCTGCGGTTGTCCTCGTGGACGTCGGCGGGGCCCGTACCGTGGGGTTCGCTGACGACGACCTCACCGGCGCCATCATGAAGACGGACGGCGTTGGAATGGCGGTCGACGTGCGCCCGTCGCCCTCGACGAACCACGTGAGCGCCCGCTGATCATCTCCTTGGGAGCCCGAGCACGTGTTGGGCGATGATGTTGCGCTGGATCTCGACGGTGCCGCCGCCGACGGTACCGACGAACGACAACAGGTAGTCGACCGCCCATGAGGCGCCCCAACCGCCCATGGTCGGGGTCGCTGCCTCGTCCCGCTCGAAGGCGACGGGCCCGAGGAAGTCGAGCGCATCAAGGTACATCCGCTGCGCGGTCTCAGCGCCGAAGATCTTGAGCACCGACTGGACGGGCGACACCAAGCCTCGCGAGTACTCGCTGATGCCGCGATGGCTCATGCACCGCATCGCGAGCGCATCGACATAGTGCGCCCCGATGCGGGCACGGTAGCGGGCGTCCTCGCCCCATCGCCCCCCGCCGGGAGCGGGGCGTGGTGCGAGCTCGCGCAGGCGCGCCGCGTTCCGCTCGATCGTGGTCAGGTCGCTGAGCCACATCAGGACCCGGTCGCGGCTGACGGACCCCATCGCGATCGCCCAGCCCTCGTTGAGCGTGCCCACGAGGTTCTCCCTCGGCACGACCACGTCGGTGAAGAAGACCTCGTTGAAGTCGGCGTGGCGGGGGTCGTCGAGCTCGCCGATCGGGCGGCAGCTGATGCCGTCGCTGCGCATGTCGATCATGAGGACACTGATGCCGGCATGCCGGCGAGCCTCGCGGTCCGTCCTTACCAGGCACCAGCAGTAGTCGGCATGGAGCGCCCCTGAGGTCCAGATCTTCTGGCCATTGACCACGAAGTGGTCCTCGAGCACATCTGCAGAGGTGGAAAGGCTGCCGAGGTCGCTCCCCGCGCCGGGCTCGCTGATCCCCAAGCACCATGACCGTTCGGCGCGCAGCGTCGGGATGGCGAACTCTGCCTTTTGGCGCTCGTCGCCGTAGGCGAGCAGCGCTGGGGCGACCACGACCAGGCCCTGGGAGTTCGCGGTGCGCTGCACCTCGCTCCTGGCGAGCTCCTCGAAGTACGCCATCTCCTCCGACGGGGTCGCGTTCCGCCCTCCGCGCGCTGGCTCCCAGGCCGGCATCAGCCAGCCAGCGTCGAACTGCTGCTGCTGCCAGGCACGGGCCCATTCGGGGATGTGGCCGGTCGACAACGGGGCGTCCGCGAGGTCCGCAGCCGTCGGGCGGTTCGCAGCCAGCCACGTTCGGTACTCCTGGCGGAACGCCTCGACCGTCGCATCGTCCGCGTGCAGTTGCATCGGGCGCCTCTAGGTCCTCGAGTACTGCTCACGTAGGGCGGCCTTGCTGATCTTGCCGTACTCCGCTCGAGGCATCGGGTCATCGCGCACCACGTAGCGGCGAGGGACCTTGTAGTCGGCCAGACGCTCGAGGAGGAAGGCGCGCATGGCGTCGACGTCCAGCGCTGCGCCATCGCGAAGACGCACAACAGCCAGGACGTCCTCGAGCAGCACATCGTGTGGCACCCCGATGACGGCGGCCTCCTCAATGTCGGGGTGCTCGTAGAGCGCGTTCTCGATCTCCAGCGAGAAGATGTTGTACCCGCCGCGCTTGATCATGTCCTTCTTGCGGTCCGTCACGTAGATGTAACCGTCCTCGTCGACGTACCCGAGGTCCCCGGTGAACAGCCACCCATCGCGCCATGTCCGCGACGATGCTTCAGGATCGTTGTAGTAGTAGCGGCCTCCGGTCACGGCGGGGCCGTGCAGGAGGATCTCGCCCACTGTGCCCGGGCTCACGGGGTTGCCGTCTTCGTCGACGATGCGCACCTCGGTCCCCGCCTGTGGACGCCCCGACGTCCCCGGGCGCTTGAGCGCCTCCCCGGGAGGGATGGTGCAGGCGGTCGAGCCGCTCTCCGTCATTCCGTACCCTTGGAGATAGACCGCCTTCGGGAAGAGCGCCGACAGCTCCGCGATCGCTGACGGCGGCAACGCGCCGCCACCCACGGTGACGGCCATGACGGATGAGGTGTCGACCGTGTCGAGCCCACCCTCCTTGAGCAGCAGCAGGCCCATCGTCGGGACGATCGCGACCATGGTCGGTCGTTCTGTATGGATGAGATGGGCGAACCGGGCGGCATCGAAGTGGGGCAGGAGCAGGTTCGTGAAGCCGAACCGTACGCACGAGTGCAAGATGCCGAAGGCACCGAAGTGCGTCGCCAGCGGTGTGGAGTTGAGGAGCTTGCCCGCGGCATGGGGCTGCGACGCCGACACGTCGTACCCGATCGTCGCGTTCCGGTGGGTGATGGCAACGCCCTTCGGGCGCCCGGTCGTCCCGGACGTGTACATGATGTCCGCAAGGTCGTCCTCGTCGCGGGCCCTTGCAAATGCTGATCCGTCGCCGGACGCAACGTGCTCCCACTCCACCTCACCTGGACCGTTGGCGCCTGGGGCGACGAGCAACCTGACCGTCGCCGCGCGCGCCGCGCGCGCCTTGTCCAGTTCAGTGCCACCCACGAGCAGGATGTCTGCACCGGAATCGCTAAGGACGTGCTCGATCTCCCGCTGCGAATACCGCGGGCTGATCGGCACGGCGACTCCGCCAGCCTTCTGGATGCCGAAGTAGCCCACGTAGTAGTTGAGGGCCTCATCATTCGTGAAGAGGAGCCCGACGCGCGCACCGATCGCGAGTTCGAGCCCGGCCAGAGCGCGGGCGACGTCGTTCGAGCGACGGTCCCACTCCGAGAATGTCATCGCACCGATGTCGACGACTGAGGCAGCGACTTCGTCGGGAAGGGCGCGAGATGCGACCTCGAGTAGCGCAGGTATGAGCACCGCCACCTCCTTCGCGAGCGAGACACTGATCGGTGTTCCGGCGGCAACAACGTAACGCTCCACACGCTGTCACGAGCCCGCCGACTGTCATTCATCTGGTGCATGAAACGATGCCATCACTGCCATGGACCGGTCCGAGGGGGCGACGTATGCTGGCCTGGCGTCGTACACGGCGGCATCCGGGCCTGGTTCGTCGCGGCATGCCGCGCGCCGGCTGCCGGTCACCGTGATGGCCGCGGAGCGAGAGGGGGCTGAGCGTGGCACTCGACAGCGAGGTGCTGGCCGAGATGTACCGGCGGATGGTGCGGATCCGGCGGTTCGACGAAAAGGCGATCGAGCTCGTCCGCAAGGGGTACGTCCCGGGTGCCGTCCACATGACGATCGGGCAGGAGGGCGAGGTCGTGGGCGCCTGCATGGCGCTTCGCGAGGACGACTACATCACCGGGAACCATCGGTCCCACGGCCACCCGATCGCGAAAGGTGCCGAGACCAAGCCACTAATGGCGGAGCTCCTTGGCAAGCGCACGGGCGTCTGCCACGGCAAAGGCGGGTCGATGCACCTGGCGGACTTCAAGGTGGGGAGCCTCGGGGAGTCGGGCATCGTCGCATCCGCGTTGCCCGTGGCCACTGGTGCAGGGCTCAGTGCCAAGCTCCGCGGGACCGACCAGGTCTGCGTTGCGTTCTTCGGGGACGGTGGGGCGAATGCCGGTGCGTTCCACGAGGCGATCAACCTCGCCGCCGTGTGGGCGCTCCCGGTGATCTACCTCTGTGAGAACAACATGTACGCGGTCATGACCCCCATCTCCGAATCGGCAGCAGTGGCGAACATTGCCGATCGGGCCACCGCGTACAGCATCCCGGGCGTCATTGTCGACGGGCAGGACCCCCTGGCCGTCCACGCGGTGGTGGCCGAGGCCGTCGCACGGGCGCGCGCAGGAGGAGGGCCGTCGCTCATCGAGGCCAAGACCTACCGGTACCGCGAGCACGCCGAGTTCGGAGGGCTTGACTCGAGCATCCCCACCTACCGCTCGGCGGAGGAGGTCGCGTCGTGGATGGAGCGGGACCCTCTGCCCACCTTCCGGGCCCGCCTCGAGAAGGACGGGGCACTGACGGACGAGGCGCTCAGCGCCATTGAGAGCGAGGTCGAGGCCGAAATCGAGGAAGCGGTGGCGTTCGCGAAGGCGAGCCCGTTCCCAGATCCCGAGGAGGCATTCGACGACCTGTACGCCAACCCCATCGTGATCCGGCGATAGGAGCGCGAAGATGCGAGAACTGACCTACCTGCAAGCGATCGCCGAGGCGGGGTGGCAGGAGATGCAGCGCGACCCCACGGTGTTCGTCATGGGCGAGGACATCCGCAGCGGGCTCTTCGGGGCGACCGCCGGTTTCCTCGAGGAATTCGGCCCGGAGCGGGTCCGGAACACCCCGATCTCCGAGGCGGGCTTCGTCGGCGCCGCCATCGGCGCGGCCATGACCGGCATGCGCCCGATCGTCGACATGAGCATCTCCGTCTTCCTCTACGTCGCGATGGACCAGGTCGTCAGCCAGGCGGCAAAGGACACCTACCTCTTCGGTGGTCAGGCGCGGATACCGATTGTGATCCGGTCCGCCCTGTTCTATGGCGGCTCCAACGCAGCGCACCATTCCGACCGTCCCTACCCGATGTTCATGAACGTGCCCGGGCTCAAGATCATCACGCCGGCGACACCCTATGACGCCAAGGGCCTCCTCAAGTCCGCCATACGCGACGACGACCCGGTGCTCTCGTTCGAGGACTGCACGCTGTGGTACAGCAAGGGCGACGTGCCGGAAGACGACTACACCGTCCCGCTGGGAAGTGCCGACGTGAAGCACGAGGGCAGCGATGTCACGGTGGTCGCCATCGCGGGTGCCGTGCCCCACGCCATCGCCGCGGCGACGAAGCTGGCGCCCGACGGGATCTCCGTCGAGGTCGTCGACCCCCGGAGCCTTGTCCCGCTCGACCGCGACACCATCCTCAGATCGGTCGCGAAGACCGGTCGCCTCGTCGTCGCCGATCCCGCCCACACCACGTGCAGCGCCGCGAGCGAGATCTCGGCCATTGTCGTCGAGAACGCCTTTGGCGACCTCGTCGCCCCCATCCTGCGCGTGACGACCCCCGACGTCCAGATCCCCTTCAGCCCGCCGCTCGAGCGCACGCTGTACCCCAATGCGGAGAAGATCGCCATCGCGGTCCGCCGCGTCATGGAGTCGCCGGTCAAGGCGAGCGTGTGAACCGCTCCGTCGGGCCGACGGACGGAGAGAGCGGTCTCGAAGAAGTGGACGGCGGTCGTACGGACGCCGACCGGGCCGGGTGGCTCATCTCGGTGGATGACCACGTGATCGAGCCCCCGCACGTGTGGCAGTCGCGCGCCCCGGCGCGCGATCACGACCGGGTCCCAAGGGTCGTGAGTGACGGTGATGTCGACTTCTGGGTGTACGAGGACGTCCGCATGCCGATCACATCGCTCCTCGTCCAAGCCGGGTCGTCGCCCGAGAACGTGGTCCCACGCAACATGTCGTACCGCGAGCTCCGCCCCGAGATCTACGACTCGAGCGCCCGCGTCGCTGATCTCGATCGTGACAACGTGCTCGCGTCGGCGTGCTTCCCGTTCTTCCCCCGGTACTGCGGGCAGACGTTCCTCGAGGCGAGCGATCGCTCGCTCGCGCTGCAATGCGTCCGGTCGTACAACGACTGGATGATCGAGGAGTGGTGCGGGGAGGCGCCCGGCCGGTTCATCCCGCTGGTCATCATGCCGCTGTGGGACTCCCGGTTGGCAGCCGCCGAGATCGAGCGGTGTGCCGAGAAGGGCGCCAAGGCCATCTGTTTCTCAGAGAACCCGTCGAAGCTCGGCCTGCCGTCGATCCACGACCCGGAGGACTACTGGGAGCCGGTGCTGGCTGCGGCGAACGACACCGCAATGCCGCTCTGCATCCACTTCGGATCGTCATCGATGGTCCCCTCCACGTCGCCAGATGCGCCCCAATTCGTGCCGGCGCTGCTGTCGCCCCTCAATCTCGCCTACTGCCTCGCGGACTGGTTGTTCTGCGGGAAGCTCGACCCGTACCCTGACCTGAAGATCTGCCTGTCTGAAGGAGGGATCGGGTGGATCCCCTACCTCCTCGAGCGCGCCGAGTACATCCTCGGCACCATGGAGTGGGCGCTGCGCTTCGATGTCGGGAACGGCAAGATCGTGCCACGGGAGAGGTGGGACCTCACCCCGCCTTCCGATGTCTTCAAGGCCCACGTCTACGGCTGCTTCATCGACGATGCCTTCGGCGCCGCGAACCTCGAGCGCATCGGTGTCGACAACGTGATGATGGAGACGGACTACCCGCACGGCGATACGAGCTTCCCGCTGTCTCGGGCCCGCTCGGACCGGCTGCTCGCCGGCTATAGCGTAGAGGTCAAGTACAAGGTCCGCCAGGGCAACGCCCGGCGCGTCTTCAATCTCTGAGACCCCGTCGAGGACGAACGGCTTGAGCGATGGAAGTCGGCCTGCTCTTCACCTTCCGCAATCCGCCGCCCTGGCAGCGGTCGTTCGCCGATCTCTACCGGACCACTCTTGAGGAGATCGTTCTCGCCGAGTCGCTGGGGATTGACGCGGTGTGGCTCGCGGAGCACCACTTCACCGACGATGGCTGGTCGCCTGCGGTCATGCCGCTCGCAGCTGCCGTCGCAGTCCGTACGACCTCCGTCCGCATCGGCACGTTCGTCTTGCTCCTCCCCCAGCATCATCCAGTCCGCGTCGCCGAGGACGTCGCGGTGGTCGATATCCTGTCGGGAGGGCGCCTTACGCTCGGCGTCGGCCTCGGGTACCGCGCCGAGGAGTACACGGCCGTCGGGCTGTCGCCGGCGACGCGGGGCTCTCGGATGGATGAGGCCCTTGCCGTGCTCGTCGGGTGCCTGGAGCGCGATCAGTTCAGCTTCGAGGGCCGTTGGTACCAGGCCACGGACGTGAGCCTCAGCCCGCGGCCAGTCCAGCGCCCGCGCCCGCCCATCATCACCGCGGGCACCGGCGAGCGGGCGCTCGAGCGCGCCAGCCGGTTTTGCGACGGGCTCGCCGTCCACCCGCCGACCGACGTGTACGAGCGCCACGTGCAACTCCTCCGCCAGCATGGACGCGACCCGTCGGCTCAGCGCTACTACGCCATGGTCCTCGGCTTCGTCGCGGACACGAATGACCGGGCGTGGGACCTCGTGGGACCGCATGCGGCTTGGGAGCATGACCACTACACGAGGTGGCTGGCCGAAGCCGGCCAGCCCCCGGCCTTCATGTCCACCCCCCGGGACGACTTCATCATCGGTGACGCCAGTCTCTGGACGAGACGGGTGGAGGCCATGCTCAGCCAGTACCCGGATGTGCCGTGCCACCACCTGGTCGTGGAGCTGGTCATGGCCGGTATGGGCCCGGCGCAGCGGCGCGACGCGATCGAGCGTTTCGCAGCGGACGTCCTGCCTGGCCTTCGCCAACTGCGGAGCACCGCCTCGAGCTGACGCGCCGGCTGTGCGTGGTGGCGGACCGCCTCGGCTCGAGGAGGAGCGCGGCCGTGCGCCGGCGGCGTCAGCTCAGGAGCTCATTGGTGCGGTCCTGCTCGAGCAGCATGGGGTCGTCATGCGCCACCCGGTCGCGGAGGTCGTCGACCAGGCGTGACGCCGGCCCGCTCATGGCCCGCCCGCGCGGCCACGCCAGGTGGTAGCCGCTGTGCTGGAGGGCGCCGTCGATGGCAATGGGGCGGCACTGAAGGCCGGGCGCACGTGGCGTCCCGGCCAGGATGGCAACGCCAAGGCCGGCACGCGCCATGGCCCGCAGGAGGCCGGGGCCGCTGGCTTCATGGACGACATCGAGCCGGGTGGCGACCGGGTAATGGACCTGGGTGATCAGGGTCGGTAGGAGGAGCGGGAACTCGCGGACGCGTTCCCACTCGATGGGCGCATCCGTATGGCCGAGGTACTCGGGGAGCCCGAGCGCGACGTGCTGCACGACGCCGAAGACGAAGCCGTCCAGCTCGGCACTCATGAAGTGCGAATCGATGAAGCCGAGGTCGGCTTCGCGCCCGATCATCGCCGCCTCGACGCCGTACCCCGGGGCGCGCTCGAGGATGCGGACCTGGAGCTGAGGAAAGCGGCGCGACACGTAGCGGTACAGGGTCGGGAGCAGGAGCTCGCCCGCCACCTCGGACATCGCGATCGTCGCCATGCCGGTCAACCCCCGGCTGTGGGCTCGCGACACCTCAGCAAACCGGTCGTGCTCCTGGAGGAGCTGGCGCGCATAGGGGAGCAGCACCTCACCGAGCGGGGCGAGGCGGGGGACGCGACGGTTGGACCGGTCAAAGAGGCGGTCACCGAGCTCCTGCTCGAGCCGCGCGATCCGGCGCGAAAGCGATGGCTGCGTGGTGCACAGCGCCAGCGCGGCGGCACTGAACGTCCCCCGTTCGGCGGACTCGACGAAGGCTTGCAGATCCTCGACGTCGAACATGCAGGATCCTTCCCCTCGAGATCCTGTCCTGGCCGGAACATACACCCAGCGCATGGAAGAGTCCATCTTTTTTCATAGACGCGAGAAGACGCCTGTCTTAGGCTTCGATTGCTGGCGCCCCATCAGGGAGGGGAGGGGGCGAGCCGAATGGACTTCGACATCACCGATGACCAGGAGGCCCTGATCGCCGCGGCGCGTGCCGTCCTTGCGAAGGAATGCCCGATCACGTTCGTGCGCCAGGTGCTCGAGCACGACGGGTCTGGCGAAAACGACCTGTGGCCTCGCATGGTCGAGCTCGGGTGGCCCGCCTTGACCGTCCCGGTCGAGCTCGGCGGGCTCGGCCAGGGCTTCGTTGAGCAGGTACTGCTGTTCGAGGAGTTGGGGCGCACAGTTACCCCCGGTCCGATGCTCGCCACGACAACACAGTTCCTTCCCGCGCTCGAAGAGGGCTGTACGGACGAGCAGCAGCAACGCTTCATCGTCCCGCTGTGCCGCGGTGACCTACGAGGGGCGCTCGCCGTCAGCGAGGTGGCCGGGAGCTGGCGCCCGCAGGACGTGCGCCTGAGCGCGCTACGACGTGGCGGCGAGTGGGTCCTGAACGGGGCCAAGCAGACGGTTGTCGACGGCCACCTGGCCGACGAGGTCGTGGTGGCAGCCCGGGTTGATGAAGGGATCGGGATGTTCGTGGTCCCGGCCGCCGCGGTCGACGTAACGCCCGTCGCGACGCTGGACGCGACCCGGCCCTACGCCACGCTCGAACTGCGTGACGTCGTCGTGGGGGCGGACCGGGTGATCGGCGTGCCGGGCCAAGCCGATATGCTCCTGGAGCGGGCGCTGGACAAAGCCATCACCACGCTGGCTGCTGAGATGGTCGGGACGTGCCAGACCATCTTTGACGTCACGCTCCAGTACGCGAAGGACCGCGTGCAATTTGACCGCCCGATCGGCTCGTTCCAGGCGATCCAGCACAAGCTTGCGGACATGCTCATCGCGCTCGAGAAGGCGAGGTCCACGTGCTACTTCGCCGCCATGGCGATCGCCGAGGACGACCCGCGGCGCGCGCTCGCGGCTGCGTCGGCGAAGGCGGCTGCAGGCGAGTGCCAGCGGCTCATCGCGAAGGAAGGGATCCAGATCCACGGCGGGATCGCCTACACGTGGGAGCACGACATGCACATCCTCGTCAAACGGGTAAAGGCGGCGGATGCGCTCTTCGGCAACACCAGCGAGCACCATGCCCGCATCGCGGACCTCCTCGGTGTCTGATGCCGTCCCGCGGTAACAGCTAGACGTGACTTCGTCGGAGGGGGCCATGCGGCCATTTGGCGTTTCGGCACAGGCGAGAGCGACACCCACGAAGACGGCGTTGGTGTTCGACGGCGACCGTCTGACGTTCGCGGAGTTCGATGCCCTTGCGAACCAGGCGGCACACACGCTGCTCGATCGAGGGCTGTCGTCAGGCGACCGCCTGGCGATCGCGCTCCGCAACCGGCCGGAGTTCTACGTCATGAGCCATGGCGCCGCGCGTCTCGGCATCGACGTGGTGCCGGTCTCGTGGCGGTACAAGGCTGACGAGGTCCGCTACATGATGGAGGACTCCCACGCCAGGCTCATCGTCTGCGAGCAGGACGCGAAGGACTCGGTCGCGGGGCTCCGCACCGTTCGCGCGGGCGAAGAGCTTGATCGCGCACTGCGGGCGGCTCCCTCCACGCCACCGCCGGGCAGCCGGGACCCGGCCCCGGTGTGGATGCGCGTCTACACGTCGGGGACCACGGGCTACCCGAAGGCCGTCGACAGGGCCAAACCTGACGTGGAGACGTCAAGCGCGTCGGCGCTTGCCATGGCGCAGTTCTGGGGGTTCGCAGGCGAGGACGACGTCCACATCGCGTGCGGGCCCCTCTACCACTCGGCGCCGTTCAGCTTCTCTCACCAGGCGCTCTACCTCGGCCAGACCGTGGTGTTGACGCCGGACCACTTCGATGCTGAGCAGTGCCTGAGACTGATCCAGGACGAGCGGGCCACGTGGTCTCATATGGTGCCGATCCACTTCATCCGCATCCTCGCCCTCGACGAGGCGGTCCGGTCACAGTACGACCTGTCGTCCCTGCGGCGGGTACTGCATTCGGCGGCGCCGTGCCCGCCAGACGTCAAGCGGAGGATCATGGAGGTGTTCCCTCCTGGGGTCGTGTACGAGATCTACGGTGCCACGGAGGGCATGGGGACGTTCATCTCGCCCGAGGAGTGGGCGCGCAAGCCCGGCAGCGTCGGCCGGGCCGCCATGGGCCTGACGCTGAAGATCCTCGACGACAACGGCACCGAGCTCCCACCCGGCGAGGTCGGCCTCATCTACATGTCCCCCATGCCTGGGAACGCCTTCTCCTATGAGAACGCACCTGAGAAGACTGCGGCTGCGTACCGAGACGGCCTCTTCACCGTCAACGACATGGGGTACCTCGACGATGACGGTTACCTCTACCTGACCGACCGCAAAGCAGACATGATCATCACCGGCGGTTCCAACGTGTACCCCGCCGAAGTCGAGAACGTCTTGTACCGGCACCCCGCGGTGAAGGACGCCGCGGTATTCGGGGTACCCGACCCCGAGTGGGGTGAGAGCGTGAAGGCCGTTGTCGAGCTGATCTCTGGCGTCAGCGAAGCGGCTCTCATCGAGTACTGCCGTGACAACCTGGCTCACTACAAGTGCCCCCGCTCGATCGACATCGTCGATGAGCTGCCTCGCGAGCTGAACGGAAAGATCCGCAAGCGCAACCTTCGAGACCGCTACTGGGCCAGTGAGCAGTCGAGGATCTGACTGTGCACCTGGGGTATGACGGGGACGTTGAGGCGTTCCGCGCAGAGCTGCTCGAGTGGCTAGGTCGCAACCCTCCCCCGACCGAAGACGGATCGAGACAGTTCTCCAGCGGTGCGATGCCACCAGGGGGTGGCGAATGGCAACGACGCCTCTTCAACGCAGGCTGGCTCGTTCCCGGGTGGCCGCCTGAGCTCGGTGGGCGACGTGCCACCCCCAGGCAGCAGATGGCCTACTTCGAGGAGTTCGACCGCCTCGGCATCCGGCGCACGTACAACCCCCAGGGGTTGTCGATCGTGGCGCCGTCGATCCTCGAGTTCGGGGACGAGGCGCAGCGGCGGCAGTGGGTGCTCCCGACCCTTCGTGCGGAGGTCACCTGGTGCCTGGGCCTCAGCGAGCCGAACGCGGGCAGCGACCTCGCCGGCCTGGCGACCCGCGCCGAACTCGACGGCGACCACTTCGTGATCAACGGCGAGAAGGTGTGGACCTCCGGGGCGGGCGACGCGGAGTACTGCTGGTGCTTCGTGCGGACCGATCCCGCGGTGCCGAAACACCAGGGCATCAGCTGCATCATCGTCCCCATGCGCCAACCAGGGGTCCAGTTCCGTCCCCTCGCCCCCCTCACCGACAAGGACCACGCGGACTTCGGCCAGGTGTACTTCACGAACGTGACTGCCCCGGCTGAGAACCTCGTCGGTGGGCTCAACAACGGGTGGCGCGTGTCCATGGGCCAGCTCGCTCACGAGCGAGGACTGCTCTGGATGCACTTCGTCACCGCGGTTGAGAAGAACTTCGAGCACCTCGTCGCGCTCGGGTCGCACGCCGGGCCTGGGGGCACAGATCTTCGGCAGGACGCCCGCTTCCGTGACCAGGTCGGCAGGTTCTATGTGGAGGCGCTGGCGTTGCGCTGCATGGGCTACCGAGGGTTCACGTCCTTCGCGCGTGGAGAGCCGTCGCCGGTGCAGCAGCTCATGAAAGTCGCCTCGGCCGAAGTCGGCCAACGGCTGCTCCTGGCCATGCTGGAAGCCCTCGGCATCGAAGCGATGGAGCCATGGGAGGGTGGCCGGTTCGGGATGTTCGGAGCGGGCACGTGGGCGCTCGAGTACTTGGCGTCGTTCCACGACACCATCGGCGGCGGCACGTCGGAGATCCAGCGCAACATCATTGCGCGACGCGTGCTCGGGCTCCCGGGACGCTAGCGCTGTCATGCTGGCGCCGCATAGGTAGCTTCTGTTCTCGCAGTAGACGGGCCCTCGCCTCCGTCGTAGGCTGAGGCGGCTGGTACGTCGGTCCGGCAGGGGCGATCCGGGGCAAGCCGCAACTCCGATCGCGGTAGCGGAGCGCAGCGGACACGTACCGGGGAGGGGGAGAGGTGCCGATCCACTACACAGTCGACGAGCACATCGCGACGATCGTCATCGACCGTCCGGAGGCGAAGAACGCGCTCGACCCCGACCATTTCTGCGCACTCGCGGACGCCTGGAGGCGGTTCAGGGACGAAGACGACACCTGGGTGGCGGTCATCACGGGGGTTGGCGATGCCTTCTGCGCAGGCGCGGACCTCAAGTCTCAGGCACGGAGCGCCAGCACAACGACGCCGGAGCGGCGCCCGGAGGACATGGGCCGCGAGGTGTTCGTCGCTCTGCTGCGGGACTTCCCCCTGTGGAAGCCGATCATCGCCGCGGTGAACGGGGTCTGCGCCGGGGGTGGCATGGAGATGCTCGGCGGCATGGACATTCGCGTCGCCAGCACAGGGGCGCGGTTCGGGGTCCCCGAGCCGAAGCGGGGCCTGATGGCGGCCGGCGGGACCACCGTGCGGCTTGTCCGGCAGATCCCCTTCCCGTTCGCGATGGAGTTCCTCCTGACCGGTGACCTCTTTGACGCCGAGACCGCGTTCGCGATGGGGCTCTTGAACAAAGTCGTGCCCGCCGCGGAACTGATGGACACCGCGATGAACTACGCCCGCAAGATCGCGGCAAACGCGCCGATGTCCGTGCGCTTCACGAAGCAGAGTGCCGTTGAGGGGCTGGGGCTCCCCCTGAAGGAGGCCTACGCCAACGAGCTGGCCTTCGTCGGGCCCCTGCTGCAGAGCGAGGATTCGAAGGAGGGGCCGCGCGCCTTTGCCGAGAAACGCAAGCCGGTCTGGAAGAACCGGTGACTCTCCGCATCCCGGTCCCGCCCGCGCTCCGGCGAATGGCGTCGGACGAGTACCGCCCGCTCCCGTGGCGTGCCGCCGACCAGCGGGCGCTCTCGACACTCAGTGACCACATGGCCGCCGACGCGCGTCGCGCCGGGCTCGACCTTCGGTCCTACGTCGAGAGCAGGACCGGCACCGCCGCAACCTTGCGAGCGATCGACGAGGCGGCGGGCGGGGGGTTCTATCAGGTCCCAGCGGAGGCCGCAGTCGACCCGCAGGCCGCCGCCGAGGCCTTCGCCAGCGACGGCGCCGTCGTCGACGTCCAGACCCACCTTGTCCGCCCGTCACGCTTCGCATCACCTGCGGCAGCGGGGTTGCTCGGGTACCTCCAGATGGTCGACCCCGAACGGTGGGGAGACGGGGTCAATCCCGAGCTCATCTCCGCGCCGCAATGGGCCTCGCTCGTGTTCGGCAGCAGCGAGACACGTGTCGCACTCCTCACCTCGCTCCCGAGCCCGCCCGACGACAACGTCCTGACCAATGCGGAGATTGCCGCGACGAGGGAGATCGTCGATCGCTACGCCGGTAGCGGGCGGGTGTTGACGCACACCATCGTCCACCCCAACCTCGGGGCCGAAGAGCTTGAGGCGATGGAGTCGTGGCGGGACCAGCTGCGGCCGTCCGGATGGAAGGTGTACACGCTTTGGGACACCCCCGAACGGACCGCCTCCGGTGCAGAGGACGTCGGCTGGTTCCTCGATGACGAGCAGACCGGGCTGCCGTTCCTCGAGCGGGTACGCGCCCTCGGTCCTCGCATCGTCTGCTCCCACAAGGGTATCGCCGGGCCAATCCCAAGCCTCGCGCCCGCGAGCTCGTCTCCACGTGATGTCGGGCCTGCCGCAGCGGCGTTCCCCGACATCACCTTCCTGGTGTACCACTCTGGGTACGAGCCGGATGCCGAGGGGGAGGAGGCCGAGCACGACGCCGCTCCCGACCGCGGCGTGAGCCGTCTCGTCACGAGCCTCGACGCAGCCGGCATCCCTCCGAACGCCAACGTGTACGCCGAGCTCGGTTCGACCTGGTTCTTGATGATGCGCAGGCCGCGCGAGGCGGCGCATGTGCTCGGCAAGCTGCTGCGCGCCGTCGGCGACGAGCGCATCGTGTGGGGGACCGACTCCATCTGGTACGGGTCCCCGCAGTTCCTGATCGACGCCTTCCGGGCGTTCACGATCCCGGAGTGGATGCAAGAGAAGTACGGCTATCCCCAGCTGACGCGTGAGGCAAAGGCACGGATCCTGGGGAGTAATGCGGCCGACGTCTATGGGCTCGACTACGGCGAGCTGTGCCGTAGCCCCGACCGTGACGTCCAGTGGCTCGAGCGCGCGTCGGCAGAGCTCGCCGCGGCGCTGGACTAGGAAGGACGACGGCCACCGGTGCATGACGAGGTGGGCGGGCAGCGATGGTCGACCTGACACGCGTCCCTGTGCTCATCGGCGGGGGGCAGTTCACGAACCGGAGCCCCGGCGGCGACGATGGGCCCGGCGCGTGGGACATGTTGCGCATTGCGGCCGGAGAGGCGGCCGCCGATGCCGGGGACAAGGGGCTCCTCCGCCGGCTGTCTGACATCTGGCTGGTCAGTTCACTGACGCTCCAAGGCGAGCCCGACGCTGCGGGACGGCTCCGCGACGAGCTCGGGGCGGTGAACGCCCGTGCCGTGAACGGAGGCGCAGGTGGTGCGGTCCCCCAGTGGTTGGCGGGCCGGGCGGCCGAGGAAGTCCTCCGCGGGCGACGCCCGCTCGTGCTCATTGCCGGATGCGAGGCCCTCGCAACCAAGCGTCTTCGTGACCGGGCAGGCGCGCTCGACAACCTCCGCTCCAACATGTCGGACTCGGCGGCCCGGGGCCAACGTGCCGCCACCGCTCCCACGTTCCCGCCGATCGACGCCGACCCCGGCGTGCACGCGGTCGAGCTCGCCCACGGCCTCGGCCTACCCACGCACATGTACGCGCTGGCTGAGTCGGTCGTTGCCCACCAGGCCGGTGATGACGTAGCGGCGCACCGCGCCCGGATGGGCCGGATCATGGAGCGGTTGAACGCCGTCGCCGCCGACAACCCGTACGCATGGTTCCCCGCTCGCCGAAGCGCGGCCGAACTGGCGACGCCGTCGCCCAGCAACAGGGTCGTGTGCCACCCCTTTACGAAGTACCTCTGCGCCATCATGGACGTGGACATGGCGGCGTCGGTGCTCATGACCGACGCGCAAACGGCGCGTGATCTGGGACTCGCAACGTCCGACGTCGCCTTCGTCGCGGGATGGGCTGATGCGAAGGACATCTGGTACGTCTCAGAACGGCCCGACCTCGGCCGGTCGCCGGCGATCAACGCATGCGCGGGGAGCGCCCTCAGCATGGCCGGTGCATCGATCGACGATGTCACGGCGTTCGATCTCTACTCCGCCTTCCCAGTCGCCGTCGAGGTCACGATGGGCGCAATCGGGCTGACGGAGAGCGACCCTAGGCCGCTCACCCTCACGGGGGGGCTCCCGTACCACGGCGGCGCCGGCAACAACTACGTCACCCACTCCCTGGTCAACACGCTGCACCGCGTCCGCAGCGGCGGTGCGGACGAGACCGTGCTCGTGCATGGGAACGGCTACTTCCTCACAAAGCACGCGGTGGGGGTCTATCGAGGTGCCCCGCCTGTGGGCGCCACGGTGACGCAAGACGACCTTCAGCGCTCCGTCGATGCTGACGCTGCTCCTATTCCCTTGTCGGGCACCGTTGAAGGGCGAGGCCACATCGTCGCGTACACGGTCGACTACGACAGGGCGGGCGGCCCAGCGGACGGCATCGTCGTGGCGGAGGTCCGGGGGTCCCGCACCGTGGCCATCGCTTCGAACGAGCTTCGCGACGCCCTCGTGTCTGCCGACTGTGTCGGTCAGGGCGTTCACGTGACACCGGGCGCGGGGCGCAACACGGTGGCGCAGGTCTGAGGACAATCTGAAAGGGGTCCTGTGGCAAAGAGGGCAACACATTCCGACGTGTGCATCGGTATCGATGTCGGCGGGACGTTCACCGATGCCGTGCTGACGGACGGCCGGAGCATCTGGCGCGCGAAGTCCCCGACGACCCCCGACGACTTGAGCGCTGGCGTCCTCGCCGCATGCTCGCTTGCGGCGAAGGAGGCGGGGAAGTCGCTCGAGCAGCTCATCCCGACCGTGCGCCGGTTTGGGCTCGGGACAACGGCCGTGACCAATGTCCTGGCATCGCGCACGGGGGCGCGGATCGGGCTCATCACGACGAAGGGGTTCGAGGACCAGATCCCGCTCGCGAAAGGGCGGCGGATCAACGATGGCTCATGGGTTGCCTACCCGGCGCAGGTGGTCCCGCGCCGCCGGATCATCGGCGTCCGCGAACGGCTCGATCGCGAAGGCCGCGAGTTGGAGCCGATCGACCTCGACGAGGTCATCACCGCTGGCCGCCACCTGGTGGAGCGCGAGCACGTCGAGGCCATCGCCGTGTCGTTCTTGTGGGCCTTCAAGAACTCGCAGCACGAGGACCTGGCCGCGGCCGCCCTCCGCGAGCAGTTCCCGGCGCTACCCATCATGTCGGGGGCAGCGTTGAACCCGATCATCCGCGAGTTCGAGCGCACGACGTTCGCGCTGCTCAACGCCTACACGGTCGACGGCTTCCGCGGGATTGATGCTCTCGCTGACGAGCTGGCACGGCTCGGTCTGTCGGTCCCGCTGCTCCTCGTGCACTCGGGTGGGGGTTCGATCACCGTCGCTGAGGCCAGACGGGTGCCGATCGGGCTCGCGGCGTCTGGCCCAGCGGCGGGTGTCGCTGCATCAGCGTCGCTCGCACAGGCGTCCGGGCTCTCGGACGTCCTCACCTGCGACATGGGCGGGACATCGTTCGACGTCGCGGTGGTGACCAACGGCCAACCGTCGCGCCGTACGCGGGGCGAGCTCATGGGGATCTGGACCTCCCTGCCGCTCGTGGACGTCGAGTCCATTGGCGCCGGCGGCGGGTCGATCGCATGGGTCGATGCGCGAGGGATGCTGCGGGTCGGCCCGCGCTCGGCGGGAGCTGTGCCCGGGCCTGCGTGCTACGGCAAGGGGGGCTCTGACCCCACGGTGACGGACGCCTTGCTCGTGCTCGGCTATCTGGACCCGGGCCGCTTCCTCGGGGGCCAGATGGAGCTCGACCCGGATGCGGCTCGGCGGGCGTGTGAGGCGTTGGGGCGCGACGTCGGGCTTGACGCACTCGAGACCGCCTGGGGTATCCGGGAGATCGCCCTGGAGGGCATGGTCAAGGCTGTCCGCTCGCTCCTCAACGCTCGTGGACTGGACCCGCGCACCCATGCCATCGTCTCCTACGGCGGTTGCGGCGCGTTGTTCACCGCTGAGATCGCCCGCGCCATCGGCGCCGGCTCTGTGCTCATCCCGGAGCTTGCCTCGGTGTTTTCTGCGTTTGGCGCCGCCACCGCTGACATCCGACGGGAGCGGTTGAATTCGGTCGTGATGCAGATGCCGATCGATGCCCAAGCGCTGGAGGTCCTGGCTGAGAAATTGCGGGCGGAGGTCCTCGAGGACCTCGCGGCGGATGGCATCCCGGAGGCCGACCGCTCCGTGGTCTACGAAGCTGACCTCCGGTTCAAACGGCAGGTGTGGGAAATCTCCATCCCGCTGCCGCCCGGGCCCATCACCGTGAGGTCCATCTCGCGTCTGATCGACGACTTCCGTAGTGAGTACGCGAAGCGGTACGGGCAGGGGTCGATCATGCTTGGTGCGCCGATCGAGCTCGTCACCTTCCGCGCTGTCGGCATTGGCCGGACCGTCAAGGCAACCTTGCGCTCCAGGCGCCAGGAGCGCGTCGAGGAGGGGACGCCACCGCCGACGCACAGCACGAGGCTCGTCGAGATCGCGAGAGGGGAGAAGGGCTCGAAGAAGGTTCGGGTGTACGACGGCGCGGATCTCCGACCGGGGCACCAGGTCCGCGGCCCGGCCATCGTCGACGAACGCGACACCACGATCTGGGTCCCGCCTCGTGCCGCCTTGCGCGTCGATGCATCGGGCACCCTCCTGGTCGAGGTCGCCTGATGGCGACCGCTCCTGTGGCCCAACGCCGGGCTGGCGGCGGTCGCGCCGCCCGTGGCCGGACGACCCTGGACCCGATCG
>Ga0070741_10004721_pt1 | contig 31512 bp, 37 predicted proteins | sample Coa_R1_4_FD_66440 | JGI IMG/M metagenome (GOLD analysis project Ga0070741, IMG submission 66440) | Surface soil microbial communities from Centralia Pennsylvania, which are recovering from an underground coalmine fire - Coalmine... | ecosystem: Environmental > Terrestrial > Soil > Unclassified ... | reverse complement strand
CCAGGTCGAGACCTTCAAGAGCCTGTCGCCGGTCGACGCGCTGGTGGTGACCAAGCTCGACGGCAGCGCCAAGGGCGGCGTGCTGGTGGCGCTGGCCGAGAAGTTCAAGCTGCCGGTGGTGGCGATCGGCGTGGGCGAGGGCATCGACGATTTGCAGCCGTTCGAGGCGCGCGCCTTCGCGCGCGGGCTGATGGGGCTGCCGGCATGAGCGAGGCCGGCAAGGACATCAAGCCCGAGAAGGGCATCCGCAAGCTCTACGCCACGGGCCTGGAGCTCGGGCCGCTGCTGCTGTTCTTCGTCGCCAACGGCCGCTGGGGCATCTTCATCGGCACCGGCATCTTCATCGTCGCCACCGCCATCGCCCTGCCGTGCTATCGCTGGCTCGAGGGCCGCTGGCCCGTCATGCCCATGGTCGGCGGCTTCTTCGTGCTGGTGTTCGGCGGCCTCACTATCTGGCTGCGCGACGACACCTTCATCAAGCTGAAGCCCACCATCGTCAATTGCCTGTTCGGCATCATCCTGGGCGGCGGCCTGCTGCTGCTGAAAAGGCCGCTGCTCAAGCCGATCTTCGGCGCGGCCTTCAGCCTCGACGAGAAGGGCTGGTGGCTGCTCACCGTGCGCTGGTCGCTGTTCTTTTTCTTCCTGGCGGCGGTCAACGAGGTGATGTGGCGCAACTTCAGCACCGACACCTGGATCGCCAGCAAGATGTTCCTGAGCTTCCCGCTGACCCTGGTGTTCGCCTTCCTCCAGGTCCCGCTTCTGAAGCGCCACTACGAAGGCGACGACAACCCTTTCGCCTAGGCCTCTAGAGAAGCTGCGGCTGCAGCGCCTCGATTTCCTCGCGCAGGATGGCGACGTATTTCTCGGCCAGCAGGCCGGCGGGCGAATCCTCGACCCACGCCGCCACGCACACCGCACCCAGGGTCGCGCCGTCGTAGCGCCGCAGCGGCATCGCCACGGCATGGAAGCCGCGCCGCATCTCCTGGGCGGTGACCGCGTAGCCCTGTTCGCGCACGTGCAGGATCTCCTGACGCAGCGCCTTCTTGTCGGTCACTGTGAACGCCGTCATCACCTTGGGCTCGAGGCGCTCCAGCCAGGCGTCGAGATGCTCGTCGTCGAGCTGGCTCAGGATGGCGCGGCCGGCGGCGGTGTTGAAAGCGGGCCGGCGCAGGCCGACGGTCGGCGCCAGCACGTCGGGTCGGCCGTGCAGCGAGTGGGCGATCATGCGGATGTCGTGGCCTTCGAGCACGGCGGCGAAACAGGATTGCTCGGTGCGCTCGCTGATGCGCTCGCAGGCGGGCTGCACCGCGGCCGAGATCATGTTCGAGCCGAGATAGGCCGACGCGAGCTCCATGATCTTGGGCATCAGCCGGAACGAACGGCCGTCGCTCGCGGCGAGGCCCAGGCAGGTGAGGGTGTAGAGCGCGCGGCGGACGCTGGGCTTGGGCAGGTCGGTGGCGCGGGCGACGTCGCTCAAGGTCATCTGGTTGCGCGAACGGCTGAAGGCGCCGATCACGCGCAGGCCGCGCGCGAACGCCTCGAGGAAATCCGGCCCGTAGCCGCTCGCCGCCCGCCGCTCCGCATCCGCCGCTCTCAAGCGTGCCATCTATTCTCTCCCGATGACCCACGCGTCGGCTGGTTCGGCGAAAACGGTCACCGCCTCGCCGATCCGCGCCCGCCGCGTTGCCGGACATTCGACATGAAAACGCTGGCCCGCCGCTTCGATGGTGAGCGAGCGGCGCGGCCCGCGGAACACGCCCTCGACCACCTTGCCATGCCAGGCGAGCTGGCCGTCGCGCGGCGCCTGATCGGCCGCGCCCAATGCAATGTCCTCGGGCCGCAGCACGACCAGCACGGCCTCGCCGGCACGGAAGGCGCGGCCGGCCCGGCATTCGCCGTGCCATCCCTTGCCCTCGACGCCGAGCAGGAACTCGCCGCCGCCGGCGGGCCGGCAGTCCCGGACGCCCGCGTCGATCAGGTTCGGCGTGCCGAAGAATGCCGCGACCTCGCGGCTCTGCGGCCGGCGATACACCGCCTCCGGTATGTCGGTCTGCAGGATGCGACCCTTCTGCATCACCACGACGCGGTCGGAGAGCGCCATCGCCTCTTCCTGGTCGTGCGTGACGTAGAGCGTCGTGATCTTGAGCCGCTTCTGCAGGGCGCGGAACTCCTCGCCCATCTGGCTGCGCAGCCGCGCATCGAGGTTGCTGAGCGGCTCGTCGAGCAGCAGCACCTCGGGCTCGAAGACCAGCGCCCGCGCAATCGCCACGCGCTGCTGCTGGCCGCCCGACAGGGCCGGCGCCGGCCGGTCGGCGTAGGCGTCCATCTCGACCAGCTTCAGGGCCGTCATCACCTTGTCCCGCGCGGCGGTCTTGCCCATGCCACGCACCGTGAGCGGATAGGCGACGTTGTCGAACACCGTCATGTGCGGCCAGATCGCGTAGGACTGGAACACCATGCCGAGCTTGCGCTGGTCCGGCGGCACGAAGAGGCCGGCCTGCGCGTCGCTCACCACGCGGCCGCCGATGGTGATGCTGCCGGTGTCGTTCTGTTCGAGCCCCGCGACCATGCGCAGGGTCGTCGTCTTGCCGCAGCCGGACGGGCCGAGCAGCGTGACGAACTCGCCATGCTCGACGGTGAGGTCGACGGCGTCGACAGCCAGCACGCCGCCAAACCGCCGGCCCACCGATTTCAGCGCGACACTCGGCATTCTAGCAGGGCATCCTACTTGTAGATTTCCTTGGCAAGCGCCAGCATGGCGTCCTGCTTCTCGGGAATCGTCGTGCCCATCGCCTTGGTGTCGAGCAACGGCCGGATCGTCGGATCGGTCTTCTCGACGACGCCACCGACCACGGGGTTGTAGCCGGCATTGGCGAAGACGAGCTGCGAATCGATCTCGAGATAGTGGTTCATGAACACGCGCGCGGCGTTGGGGTGCGGGGCGTTCTTGAGCACGCTCAAATCGAAACGCACGTACGGGCGGCCTTCGGCCGGCACGATCGGCTTCACCGGCAGGCCTTTGAGGTTGTTGTAGTCCTGTAGGGAGAACGGGATGTAGAGCGGGAACTCGCCGCGCGCGCAGCGCCGCTCGCTGTTGGCGATGTCGCGCGAGAAGGACGGTTTCTGCGCCGCGAGCTTCTCATGATACTCGCGGCCGAAAGTGTTCTGCATCACCACGAAGAACACCGCGCCGCCTCCGAGCGCGCGATAGTCGTCCGACAGGATCTTGCCCGTCCATTTGGGATCGAGGATGTCCTTCCAGCTCTTGGGCTCGTCGGCAGGCTTGACCATGTTCTTGTTGACCAGCATGCAGTAGCTGATGACCTCGGCGGGAATCTTGATGTCGTCGGCCTGGTACGGCGACACGATGTTCTTGACGTTGGGCAACTCGCCGTGCGGCTGGAGGTTGCCATCGCGCTGCATCAGCCAGGTGGTGGTGCTGCCGTTGTGATGGATGTCGCCCAGGAAGCGGCCGGCCGTCTGCTCGACCCGCACCCGCTCGCGCACCTCGCTGGCGCGCGCCTCCAGAAGCTCGATCTTGATGCCGTACTTGCTCTCGAAGGCCTTGAACACCGTCTTGTGGAACGGCGAGCCGATCGATGCCGTATAGATGACGAGCTTGCCCTCTTTCTTCGCGGCGTCGACGACCTGGTTCCAGTCGTCGGCCAACGCCATCGCCGGCCGTGCGACGACGGGCGCGGCTGCCAACAGGCCAAGCACCTTTCTCCGTTCCATGGTCTTCCTTCCCTGTTTTTTCCTTCGTCAGAGCGTGCTGAAGCGCCGCTTGATCACCTTCAATTGAACCCATCGGAAAATGAGCACCATCGCCAGCATCAGGAGCCCGATGACGCTCACTTCTTCCGGCTTGCCGCCCACCCACATCTTGAGCATCACCACCGACAACACTTCGGTGCCGGGCGCGTAGAGCAGGATCGAGGCGCTGAGCTCGCGCATGATGCCGAAGAAGATCAATACCCAGCCGACCGCGAAGGCGGGCCAGGCGAGCGCCACCAGGATGCGGCCCAGCGTCTGCCACCAGTTGGCGCCGTGCACGCGGCTGCATTCCTCGATGTCCTTGGCGATCTGGGCGTAGGCGCCCGAGGCGATGCGCACCGATACCGGCGTGCCGAGCGCGATGTAGGCCAGCAGCAGCGCCCACAAGGTGCCATAGATCGGGATCGCGTGCGGCAGCACAGCGAAGCCCCACAGGAAGCCGATGCCGAGCACCATGCCCGGCATCATCCAGGGCAGCCAGGCCAGCACGTCGATCAGGCGGCGGCCGTGCCAGGCCGTCCGCGTGGTGATGTAGGCCACGACGCCGCCCAACGCCATGGTGAGGCTGGCGCCGACGAAGCCCAGCAGCATGGTGTTGCCGAGCGCCCGCCAGAACTCGTCGTTCTCCCAGACGCTGCGGTAATGCTCGAAGGTCAGCATGTCCCACTGGTAGAAGCCGAAGAACTGGAAGAACGAGCTGAGCAGGAGCTGGCCGACCGGCAGCACGACGGTGAGCACGAAGAAGAAGATGCAGAGGCCGAAGGTCAGCCAGCGCAGGCCGCCGAGCCGCGTGACGGCGGGCGCGTAGCCCTTGCCGGTGACGGTGGAGAAGTTTCGGCCGCCCAGCAGCCGAGACCGCAGAACCAGCAGGGCGAACATCAGCACCATCGCGGCGAAGCCGAACGACGTCGCCGACTGGTAGTCCGGCTGGGCGCGCTGGGTGATCAGGTTGTAGATCTGCGTGGTGATGACGTTGATGCCGACCGGCGTGCCGAAGAACACTGCCGAGTCGAACGATTCCATGCCGCGGATGAAGCTCAGGATGAAGACGCTGGTCGTCACCGGCAGCATCAGCGCGAAGGTGACCCGCCAGAAGGTCTGCCAGCGCGTGGCGCCCGACATGCGGCTCGATTCCTCAAGCGCGGGATCCATGGCGCGGAAGGCGTCGACGACGAACAGGAAGATGAACGGCGTCGAGTATTGCATCATGTGCCAGATCACGCCGCCGTAGGAATAGACGTCGACCAACGGCGTCGTGCTGCCGGTGAGCGCCTTCCAGACGAGGTTGATCGTGCCGGCCTGCGGGTTGCCCAGCATCGCCCACGCCGTCGCCGTCAGGATCGACGGGATGAAGAACGGCAGCGTGATCAGGATCTCGAGCGTGCCGCGCCACGGCGTGTCGGTGCGCGCGACGATCCACGCGAACAGCACGGCAAGCGCCAGGGACAGCACCGTCTTGATCAGCGACATGCCGATCGTGTTGGCGATGATGGTGAGATTCTCGGCCGTCGCCAGCCCGGCATAGCCATCGAGGTTGAAGGTGCCGGCCATGCCCGGCGGCGCCGAATGCAGGCTGCCGTACAGCAGCATCGCCATCGGATAGAGCGTCAGGAACGCCAGCGCCGCCACGAGGAGCGCAATTGCAAGCGGACGCCCATAGCGCATGCGGCCGCGTGAGAACGCGGCCGCTTCGTTGGCGACTCCGACGGCAACTGTCATTGACAGCCGGGTCGGCGGCTACTCGGCCGCCATCGGCAAGCGATTGAGCAGGTCGAGCGGGCTCTTGGCCGTCTGCAGCTTCTGGCGATAGGCCTCGAGCCAGTCGAGCTCGGCCGACGCCACGAACGCCCCGCCGCGCGCACCGCGATAGATGTCGGGATTGTCGACCGTCGCCGGCACCTTCTTGTCCTTCATGAAGGCCTGCGCCGCCTCGAGCACGCGCTTGCGGGTCAAGGCGATCATGCGGTCCGACGGCGCCAGATGCTCGAGCGTGCGGTCGACGATCTCGCCCATGCACTCGATCATCGCCTGGTCCTGCCGGCCGATGCCCTGGATGCCGCTGTAATTGACGTTCTTCTGCATGTCGCGGTCGATGAAGTAGTCGTTCTCGCGGCGGGCGACGAGCCGGTGGCGGCCGAACCAGTCGTTGGTGTTGGGCAGGTATTGCATGTCGGGCTTGAGGCCCGGGATCCAGTCGCCGTTCTTCAGCGTTTCGAGCGGCCGCGTCTTGCCCTTCCAGGTCAGGTTGTAGGTCATGGTGTGCGTGTCATCCATCGGCACGTTGAGCGTGCACGCGACTTGATCCTCGAAGAAGCCGTTGGGCGTGAGCGTGATGAACGGAAACATGAAGTGGGCGAAGCGATAGTAGTATTCGCCCTTCTCGGCCGGCCGATAGGCGGCATACATCGTGCCCCACTCGGTCTCGGTCGCCTTGTATTCGGGCGCGCGATCGCCGACGCCCCATTTGTGGATCGTATCGGGCGAGACGTCCTCCATCTCGACCCCGCCGACATGCAGGAAGCCGAAATGCGAGGTGTCGATGTCGCCTTCCAGCGACTGGAACCAGTTGCATTCGCGCATGTGCACGCGCGTGATGCGTTCCTCTTCGGGCAGCATCAGGACTTCGAGGTTGGGCAGCGGCGGCGCCTCGGCGCGCGTGCCCATGTAGCACCAGACGAAGCCCGCGCGCTCGACCACCCGATAGGCCTTGGCCTTAATGCGGTGCTTGAAGTCCTGGCTCGGCGGCACGTTCGGCATGTCGACGCAGTTGCCTTCGACGTCGAATTTCCAGCCGTGATAGATGCAGCGCAGGCCGCCTTCCTCGTTGCGGCCGAAGAACAGCGAGGCGCAGCGATGCGGGCAGCGGTGCTCCATGATGCCGACCCTGCCGTCGGTATCGCGGAAGGCGATCAGCTGCTCGCCGAGCAACATCAGGCGCAGCGGCTCGCCGTCGGCCTTCAGTTCCGACGAGAGGCAGGCGAGCGTCCAGTACTCGCGCATCAGGTTGCCCATCGGAGTGCCAGGTCCGACGCGGCACAGCATGTCGTTGTTCGCTGCCGTCAGCATATTTCCTCCACTTCGTCCGTTCTTCGAACGTTCGTACGATGTTAGCAAAACGCCGCCCGAGCGGCGAGTCCTAAACGCCGGGAGGCCTGCGCGGCGGCCACATGCGGGCGAGTTCGCCGGTCGGGTTGGAATAGGTCGCGAAGTCGGTTTTGCCGCGCGATTCATGGAAGTGGGCCAGCGCCCACACGACCGTCGGAAAGGCGAGCTGGTCCCACGGAATGTCGGCCCAGTCGAACAGGCCGACCTCCTCGCTCTCGATGCCGCAAGCGATGTCAGGGCTGGCGAGACGGGCGCGATACATGATCTGCACCTGGCCGATGCGCGCCACGGAGTACATCGCCAGCAGCCGGTCGATCTCGATGCTGGCGCAGGCTTCTTCACGCGCCTCGCGTTGGGCCGCCTGCTCGGTCGTCTCGCCGAGCTCCATGTAACCCGCCGGCAGAGTCCAGAAGCCCTTGCGCGGTTCGATCGCCCGTTTGGCCAGCAGGATCTTGTCGCCCCACAGGCAGACCGCGCCGGCGACGATCTTGGGATTCTGGTAGTGGATGAACTCGCAGCGATTGCAGATCAGCCGCTCGCGATTGTCGCCTTCGGGCACACGCTTCTCGAAATGCTCGGGCGGATCCCACGGCAGGCGCGGGCGATCAGGGGCGGCGGGAGGCGGTTCGCTCATCCCGCCCAGTCCTACGCCGCCCGAATAAGTGCCGCAACGCCCGGCAAGGTCTTGCCCTCCATCCATTCCAGGAAGGCGCCGCCCGCGGTCGAGATGTAGGTGAACTTGTCGGCCACGCCGGCGGCCTCGAGCGCCGCCACGGTGTCGCCGCCGCCGGCGACGGAGAGCAGTTTCTTTTCGGCGGTGAGCCTGGCCGCTTCCTTGGCCAGCGCCACGGTGCCGGCATCGAACGGCTTGATCTCGAACGCGCCCAGCGGGCCGTTCCAGACCAAGGTCGCACATTCGGCCAGATCCTTGTTGTAGAGCTCGACCGATTTCGGCCCGACATCGAGGATCATCTGGTCGGCCGGGCAGTCCTTGATGTCCACCACCTTGCTCGGCGCGCCCGCCTTGAACTCGGCGGCGACGACGACGTCGACCGGCAGCAGCACCTTGCACTTGCCGGCTTTGGCCTTGTCGAGAATCTCGAGGGCCGTCTTGCCGAGATCCTTCTCCGCCAGCGATTTGCCGACAGCCACGCCCTGCGCCAGCAGGAACGTGTTTGCCATGCCGCCGCCGATCACCAGCTTGTCGACCTTGCCCACCAGGTTGCCGAGCAGGTCGAGCTTGGTCGAGACCTTGGCGCCGCCGACCACGGCGCAGACCGGCCGCTTGGGATTGCCCAGCGCCTTGTCGAGCGCCTCGAGCTCGGCCTGCATCAAGCGGCCGGCCGCAGCCGGTAGACGGTTGGCGAGGCCTTCGGTCGAGGCATGCGCGCGATGCGCGGCCGAGAAGGCGTCGTTGATGTAGATGTCGCCCAGCACCGAGAGCTTGTCGACGAACGCCTTGTCGTTCTTCTCCTCTTCCTTGTGGAAGCGGAGGTTCTCGAGCAGCAGCACGTCGCCCGGCTTGAGCGCGCGCACCGCGTCCTCGGCGACCGCGCCGATGCAGTCGTCGGCGAACGCCACCTTCTTGCCCAGCGCCTTGGCGAGCGGCTCGACCAGGGGCCCGAGCGACATCTCCGGCACCTTCTTGCCGTCGGGCCGGCCGAAATGCGAGAGCACGATCACCTTCGCGCCCTTGTCGGCCAGTTCCTTCACCGTCGGCGCGGCGCGCTCGATGCGCGTCGCATCGGTCACCTGGCCGTTCTTCATCGGCACGTTGAGGTCCAGCCGCACCAGCACGCGCTTGCCGGCCACGTCGAGGGAATCGATCGTCTTGAAGGTCGATTGAGGCATATCGGCTGACTAGCGTTTCCTGATGACGAACACCAGTACCTCGCCGTCTCGGCCGGCGGAGACCAATTCGTGGCCGGTCTGCTTGCAGAAGGCGGGAAAGTCGTGCTCGGCGGCTGGGTCGGTCGCGCGGACGGTGAGCAGGCCGCCGACCGGCAGCTCGCGCAACTTGCGGTTGGCGCGCAGCACCGGCAGCGGGCAGAGCAGGCCCGTGGCGTCGTATTCGAGGCTGTCAGTCACGTCTGGCTAATCCTTGGGCCGATAGTACTTCATCGCCTCCGGCACCCAAGACCGGATATCGGCGATGCGCGCGTCGTCAGTCGGATGGGTGCTCAGCCATTCCGGCATGCGTGCGCCGCGGTTGGCCGTGCGCATGCGCTCCCACAGGGCCGGCGCCTGGCGCGGATCGTAACCGGCCTGCGCCATCAGGATGAGACCGATGTGATCGGCTTCCGCTTCCTGGGCGCGCGACATCGGCAGCAGGTAGCCCACCGTCGCGCCAGCGCCAAGCGCTGCCATCATCAGCGGCAGGTTGGCGCGGTCGTTGCTGTTCGAGGAACTGGAGAGGATCGCGGCCGCGGCGGCGAGGCCGGCGGTTGCCGCCAGTTGGTTGCTGAGACGCTCGGCGCCGTGATGCGCCAGCGCGTGTGCCACCTCGTGTCCCATGATCACGGCGAGGCCCGTCTCGTCGCGCGCGATGGGCAAGAGGCCCGAATAGACCAGCACCTTGCCGCCCGGCAGGCAGAAGGCGTTGATCTCGTCCTTCTCGATCGTCTTGAATTCCCACTGGTAGGCGGGTCGCCGCCAGAGATTTTCCTGCGGCCGCTCGGCGGCCGAGGCGATGCGCCGGCCGACCTTCTCGACCAGCGCCGTCAACTGCGGATTGCGCGATTGCTGCTCGGTGGCGAGGATTTGCCGATAGGTCTGCAGCCCGAGCTGCAGTTCCTGGCTTTCGCTCACCAGGATCATCTGCGAGCGGCCGGTCACGGGTGCGCTTTCGCAGGCGGTGAGCGACAGTCCGGCCGCAAGAACAAGTAGCGCCCGAACGCTTCTCATTCCGACAGGAATCCCGGGCCGCCGCGCTTCTTCAGTTCGAGCCCCGCGTCGCGGCCCATCGCCTCGGCCTCAGAAGCGGGGCCGCGCCGTTCGGTGGCGATCGCCTGCGAGCCGTCGGGCTTGGCGATCAGGCCGCGCAGATGGAGCGATCCGTCGGCGTCGAAGGTCGCGTGCCCGGCGATCGGCGTGCGGCACGAACCGTCGAGCACGGCGAGCAGGGCGTGCTCGGCGGTGACGGCGGTCGCGGTCGCGGCGTGATCGATGGCGGCGAGCAGGCCGCGCGTGCCGGCGTCGTCGGCGCGGCACTCGATGCACACCGCGCCCTGTCCGACGGCCGGCAGGATCTCGTCCTCCGGCACCGGCGTGCCGACGTGACCCAACCCCAGGCGCTTTAGCCCGGCGAGCGCCAGCAAGGTCACCTCGGCGTCGCCGCGCGCGCGCTTGGCCAGGCGCGTGTCGACATTGCCGCGCAGGTTCACGATCTGCAGGTCAGGCCGGCGGTGCAGCAATTGCGCGCGGCGGCGCAGCGCCGAGGTGCCGACGACGGCGCCGCTTTTCAGGTCGGCGATGCGCTTCACATCAGCGATCAGCACGTCGCGCGCATCTTCGCGCGGCAGGAAGGCGGAGATGACGAGACCGTCCGGCTGCGCCGTCGGCATGTCCTTCATGCTGTGCACGGCGGCATCGATGCGGCCGGTCAGCAGCGCCTCCTCGATCTCCTTGACGAACAGGCCCTTGCCGCCGGCTTCGGCGAGCGGCCGGTCCTGAATGACGTCGCCGGTAGTCCTGATCACGACGATCTCGATGGCGTCCGGTGCCGCCAGCGCGGCATGCGCCTTGGCCAGCGCATCGCGCACCAGGCCGGTCTGCGTCAGAGCAAGCTTGCTGCCGCGCGTGCCGAGCCGAAGAAGAGCCCTCGCCATGCGCCTGCTCTAGCCTAGCCCGGCCGCCGACGCTAGAAGACACCGCATGCGCGTGATGGGCATCGAAACCAGCTGCGACGAGACGGCGGTCGCCATCGTCGAGGCGCCGGCCGGCAATTCCCCGGTCGGGCGCATCCTCACGAACGTCGTCTACAGCCAGATGACCGAGCATCGACGCTTCGGCGGCGTGGTGCCCGAGATCGCCGCGCGTGCCCATCTCGAACGCATCGACGGACTGGTCGCCGAGGCATTGGCCGAAGCCAGTCTCGAGCTTGCCGATCTAGACGGCATCGCCGCCACCGGCGGCCCCGGCCTGATCGGCGGCGTGATGGTGGGCGTCATGACGGCCAAGGCGATCGCCTTTGCGCACGACAAGCCCTTCCTCGCGGTCAACCATCTCGAAGGGCACGCGCTTTCGGTACGGCTCACCGAGGATGTGGCGTTCCCCTATCTCCTGCTGCTGGTCTCGGGCGGCCACTGCCAGCTCCTCACCGTGCGCGGCCCGGGCGAGTTCACGCGGCTCGGCACGACGATCGACGATGCGGCAGGCGAATGCTTCGACAAGACGGCCAAGCTGCTCGGCCTCGGCTTTCCCGGCGGCCCGGCGGTCGAGCGTGCGGCCCAGGGCGGCGATCCCGATCGCTTCCAGTTGCCGCGGCCGATGTGGAAGAAGCCGGGCTGCGATTTCTCCTTCTCCGGGCTCAAGACCGCGGTGCGCCAGACCGTCGAGAAGCTGCCGCCGGGCGACGGCAAGGCGATCGCCGATCTCTGCGCCTCGTTCCAGCGCACCGTGGGCGACGTGCTGGTCGACCGCTGCCACAACGCGCTCGAGGTCGCGCCGAGTGATACTCTCGTCGTCGCGGGCGGGGTCGCGGCCAATACCTATCTGCGCGGCCGGCTGGAAGGCCTCGGTCCGCGCTTCGTGGCGCCGCCGGTCAGGCTCTGCACCGACAATGGCGCGATGATTGCCTGGGCCGGACTGGAGCGGCTGCGGCTCGGTCTCGTCGATTCGCTCGATTTCAAGCCGCGCCCGCGCTGGCCGCTCGATGGTGTAAGGTCGGTGGCATGAGCGGCACGCCGCAGGTCCTGACCCTTTTCTCGACGCCGATCGTTCTGCTCGACCTGCCCGACGGCGCGGCGCTGAACGGCGAACTCGGTAGGACGATTCACGAGCACGCGAAGAAGCATCCCGGCACGCAGCATTCGAACCTCGGCGGCTGGCAGTCGGAATGGGACATGGACCGGTGGGGCGGTGCGGCGGCGATCAAGCTCCTGGCCATCGCGCGCAACACCGCGAGCAAGATAACCACCAACCGCCAAGGCCAGGCGGTGCAGGTGACGTGGAAGGCCAACATGTGGGCCAACATCAACCGCGCGGGGCACGCCAACGAATTCCATTCGCATCCGGGCAGCTTCTGGTCGGCGGTGTACTACGTCGACGACGGCGGCATCGATGCCGATCCGACGCTCGGCGGCGAGCTCGAGTTCATGGATCCGCGCGGCCCGGGGCCGGCGATGTACGCGCCGCATCTCGCCTACGGCAGTGCCGGCCTCTCGGTCGGCGCCAACGAGATGATCCGCCCGAAATCGGGCCGCCTGGTGATGTTTCCGGCCTGGGTGCTGCACCAGGTGCGGCCCTATCGCGGCGGCGCCGAGCGCATCTCGATCGCGATCAATCTCAGCCTCTGAGGAGCGAGCCAGGCATGAGCGGCAAATTCGACGTCTTCGCGCTCTTCCCCACGCCCGTGGTGCATTTCGAGGTGCCCGACAGTGCCGCCCTCAACGCCGAGCTAAAGACGGTGATCGAGAGCAAGCGCAAGTCCGATGTCGGCACCGAGCATTCCAATTTCGGCGGCTGGCAGTCGAGCTGGGAGATGGACAAGTGGGGCGGCGCGCCGGCGATCAAGCTGCTCGCCTTTGCGCGCAATGCCGCCAACCGCGTCACCTGCGACCGCCAGGGCCAGCCCGCCAACATCATGTGGAAGGCGCAGATGTGGGCCAACGTCAATCGCACCGGCCACGGTAACGAGTTCCACTGCCATCCGAGCAGCGTCTGGTCGGTGGTCTATTACGTCGATGACGGCGGCATCAGCGCCGACCCCAAGCTCGAAGGTTGGCTCGAGTCGATGGATCCGCGCGCGCCGGGCTCGCTGATGTACGCGCCGCAGCTCGCCTACAACTGCCCGGGCGGCCTCTCGGTCGGCGGCAACGAGGTCGTCGTGCCGCGGGCCGGGCTGATGGTGCTGTTTCCCGCCTGGGTGCTGCACCAGGTGCGCCCCTACAAGGGCAGCGCCGAGCGCATCTCCATCGCCTTCAATCTCAGCCTGTGAGCGGCCTTGGCCATATCGGCGTCGTCGGCGGCGGCGCCTGGGGCAGCGCGCTCGCCTGCCTGGCGCGGCGGGCCGGCCGTGCCGTCACCCTGTGGTCGCGCGATCCTGCGATCTCGCAGGCGATCGCGCGCGACAAGGTCAACCCGGTCTACCTGCCGGGCAAGCCGATGGAGGAGGGCATCGAAGCCGCGCCCGATCTTTCGCATCTGCGCGCCTGCGATGCCATCCTGCTCGCCTGCCCCGCGCAGGCGGTGCGCGAGCTGGCGGGGCAATTGCCGGCCGGCGCGCCGGTCGTGATCTGCGCCAAGGGCATCGAGACCACGAGCGGGCTGCTGATGCCGGAGGTCGTGCACGAAGTGCTGCCGGGCCGCGCGCTCGCCATGCTGTCGGGCCCGAGCTTCGCCGAGGAAGCGGTGCGCGGTCTGCCGACCGCCGTCAGCATCGCCACGCGCGACGCCGATCTCGGCCGCGCGCTCGCCGAGGCGCTGGCCGCCGGCGCGTTCCGGCCCTACTGGACCCAGGACATCACCGGCGTCGCCTTGGGCGGCGCGGTCAAGAACGTGCTGGCGATCGCGGCCGGCATCGTCGCGGGGCGCGGGCTGGGCGACAATGCCACGGCCGCGCTGATCACCCGCGGCTTCGCCGAGATGGCGCGGCTTGGTCTCGCCCTGGGCGCCGAGCTCGAGACGCTGACGGGATTGAGTGGTTTGGGCGACCTGATGCTGACCTGCTACGGGCCGCTGTCCCGCAACCGCTCGTTGGGCGAGGTGCTGGGCAAGGACATCCCGATCGCGAGCTACATGCAGGGCCGCCGCCAGGTCGTCGAGGGCCAGGCGACGGCGCCCGCGGTGCTGGCGCGCGCCGCGCGCCACGACATCGAGATGCCGATTTGCGCCGCCGTCGATGCTATCCTGCACCGGGGCGCGAGCCTCGACGAAGCAATCCGCGCGCTGCTCACCAGACCGCTGCGCCGGGAGGGAGTGTGAGATGGCCCATTGGCTCTTGAAATCCGAACCGTCGACCTATTCGTGGGCGCAGCTCGTGAAGGACAAGAAGACGTCGTGGACCGGCGTGCGCAACCCGACCGCCCAGCTCAACCTGAAATCGATGAAGACCGGCGACCGCTGCTTCTTCTATCACTCGGGCGAAGGCAAGGAGATCGTGGGCATCGCCGAGGTGGTGAAGACCGCCTATCCCGATCCGACCGACAAGGCCGGCAAGGCGGTCACCGTCGACATCAAGGCGATCGAGCCGGTCAAGACGCCGGTGACGCTCGCCGCCATCAAGGCCGATGCGAAGTTCAAGGAGTTCCGGCTGGTGCGCGAATCGCGGCTCTCCGTCGTGCCGGTCAGCGACGAGCACTGGAAGCTCCTGACGAAGATGTCTGCCGGCAAGTGACTCGCGCGAAGTGACGAGCAACTCCCGCGGCATCCTCGTGATGTCGGCGTCGGTCGTGGTCTTCATCTTCAACGACGCACTGATCAAGCTCGCTTCCCAGACCATGCCGCCTTTGCAGGCGATCGGCCTGCGCGGCATCTTCGCCACGCTATGGTGCTCGCTCGCGCTGTTTGCCGCCCGCGACTGGCGCCATGCCGGCGCGCTCGCCCATCCCGCCGTCGCCGCGCGCGGCCTGCTCGAGGCGATCGCCGCGGTGAGCTACCTCGTGGCGCTCGCCTACATCCCGTTCGCCATAGCGAGCGCCATCAATCTCTCGACGCCGCTCTTTCTCGCGCTCCTCGCCGTGCTGTTCCTCAACGAAAAGGTCGGCTGGCGGCGCTGGACCGGCATCACCGTCGGCTTCCTGGGCGTGCTGCTGGTGATCCAGCCCAGGCCGGGCGACATCAACGGCTGGACCTGGATGGTCGTCTTCTCCTCGTTCGTCGGGGCCGCGCGCGACGTGCTGGGGCGCAACGTGCCCGCCCATGTGCCGAGCCTGATCGCATCGCTCAGCTCCGCCGTCACGGTCGGCCTGATCGGTTGCGTGTGGGCCACCATCGAGGGCTGGCAGCCGGTCAGCGCCCGCGGCATCGGCTACGTGATGGGCTCCTCGCTGCTGCTCGCCACCGGCTATCAGCTGCTGATGCTGGCGCTGCGCTCGGGAGCGGAGCTCTCGGTGCTGGGCTCGATCCGCTACTCGTCGGTGCTGTGGGCGCTGGCGATCGGCTACGCGCTGTGGGGCGACGTGCCCAACGCGCTCGCGGTCGTGGGCATCGTGGTCATCGTCGCCTCCGGCCTCTATGTGCTGCGCCGCCAGCGCATCCGGCATAGCGGACAATCCTAGCTGAGCGCGAAGATCTGCCAGGCCATGACCAACATGGCGACCCAGCCGCCGAGATAGATCAGCGGCCGGAGGGGAAAGCGGGCCACCCCGGAGATCATGCCGATGGCATGGATGACGCGCAGCCAGAAGAAGATCGCCGCGCACCAGGCGGTCACCGGGGTCGAGACCTTGGCCGCGGTGCCGATCAGCACGACGACGGCGAACGGCAACAGCTGCTCGAGCGAATTGAGATGCGCCCGGTAGGCCCGGTGCACCCAGGGCACCATCTTGCTGTGGTCGGGCGGGCGGCCGAACAGCTCCTTCTTGCCCTCGAAGTCGGTGACGTTGATGCCGACAATGTAGGGAATCCAGAGCGAGCCCGCGAGCAGCGCCGTGCACAACAGCCATTTCAGCTCCGGCGTCATGGTGTCAGCGCGCCACCCAGCGCTCGTAATCGCGCGCCACGTCTTCGACCGCCGTATCGTAAAAGCGCTTTCCGGCTTCAGGCGTCGCCTGGCTGGGGTCGGAGCCGATACGGCCGTCCGGGAAGGCGCGCCGGTAATCCTCGGCGTCGGCGAAGCTGCCGTTGGGCGCCACCTTGGGCGTGAGCTCGGTGCGGTTCATCGTCTCCGGATACTTGAACCACGTGAGCGACACTTCCGAGGCGGTGGCATGGCTGCCTTCGCCCACCGGGAACAGCTCCTTCTGCAGCTTGCGGATGCCATCGCTGTCCCACCAGTTGCGCAGCGCGCACTTGATCGAAGGCTGGTTGGAGAGCCGCTCCAGCGAACGCTCGGCGTAGATCTCGGAGAACGCCGCGGTCACGGTGGCGATGTTGCCGCCATGGCCGTTGACGAAGAAGAAGCGGGTGAAGCCGTGGCGGGCGAGCGACATCACCTGGTCGCGGATCACGGCGATCAGCGTCGTCGGCCGCAAGGTGACGGAGCCTGCAAATCCCAGATGGTGCTGCGCCATGCCGACCGAGATGGTCGGCGCCACCAGCGCGCCGACCTTTTCGCCGACGCCGCGCCCGATCATCTCGGCGGTGAGCGCGTCGGTGCCGATCAGGCCGGTCGGCCCGTGCTGCTCGGTCGAGCCGATCGGGATGATGATGCCTGTCTTGGTCTTGAGATAATCCTCGACGAACTGCCAGGTCTTGAGCTGAAGCTGCACGAAACGCTCCTCTACAGGCGCAACGCTGCCGGATCGGTCACCGGCGCCTCGCACGTCATGTTGCGGCAAACGTAGAGGGCGGGCTTGCCGCCGACCAGCCCCTTGCCGGCCGCCGGGTGGCCGGGATGGAGCGGGGTGTCGGGCGAAACCCGGCGGACGATCTTGTTGGGAAGGCTTTTTGCATAGACGGCCTGGCGCAGCGCCTCGGTGTCGGGCGCCGACGGATCGCCCACGATCACGATCTCGATGGCGCCTTGCAGGGTCTCGTAGCCATTGAGCAGGGTCATCAGCGGGAAGAAGCTGGTCTTCAGCTCGCCGGCGAAAGCGGCGACCTGCTTCGTCGCCTTGTCGTGCCAGGCGTCATCGCCGGAGATCACCCAGAGCCGGGCGAACACGCCCACCAGCGTGCCGTTGCCCGCCGGCACGGCATTGTCGTGGCAGTGCTTGCCGCGCACGATCAGGTCGACCGCGTCGTCGGCCGTGGTGAAGTAGCCACCATTCTCCTTGTCGGCGAAATGCCGGTCGAGCATCGCCAGCAGCGCCTGCACCTCGCCGAGATAGAAGCTGTCGCCGGTCGCCTCGAACAGGGCGATGCCCGCCCGCGCCAGGTTGGCGTAGTCGTCGAGCATGGCGCGATGCAGGGGCCGGCCGGCCCGATAGGAATGGAACAGCCGCCCGCCGTCGTCGCGCATGTTCTCGGTGATGGCGCGCCAGGCGCGCACCGCGGCGCGCAGCCAGTCGTCGCGCTGGAATACCGCCGACGCATTGGCCAGCGCCGCGATCATCAGCCCGTTCCAGTCGGCCAGCACCTTGTCGTCCCAGCCCGGCGGCGGCCGGCGGTCGCGCGCCGATTTCAGCTTGCCGCGCAGGATCGCGAGATGCCGCTCCTCCGGTGCGCTCAGGAGCTCCGGCGAGCGGTTTCGGTGCAGGATGTTGTGATGCTCCCAATTGCCGCCGGGCGTCACGTCGTAGACCTTGCGGAACAGCGCTCCGTCCGAGGGACCGAGCAGCGAATCGATCTCCGCCGCGTCCCAGACATAGAACTTGCCTTCGACGCCCTCGGAGTCGGCGTCGTAGCTCGTGGCGAAGCCGCCGCTGCTGGCCGTCATCTCGCGCAGCACCCAGTCGCAGGTTTCGGCGACACGCTGGGCATAGAGCGGGCTCCTGGTCTCCTGCCAGACCAGCGTCAGCAGATCGACGAGCTGGGCGTTGTCGTACAGCATCTTCTCGAAATGCGGGATCAGCCACTCATTGTCGGTGGCATAGCGCGCGAAGCCCCCCGCCAGATGGTCGTAGATGCCGCCCTGGCACATGCGGTCGAGCGTGACGGTGACGGCATCGCGCAACCGCGTGTTTTCCCGATCGCGCAGGTAGCCGCGCCAGATCAGATCGAACAGGTAGGGCGAGGGGAATTTCGGCGCCTGACCGAAGCCGCCCCACGTCGTATCGCAGTTCTGCGCCAGCCGTATCGCGATCTCGTCGAGCACCGACAGCGGCAGCAATGGTCCCTCGCCGGTGACCTCCATCGCCTTGCTGCGGGCTTCGTCGCCCAGTGCCTTCAGCAGCGCCGCACGATTGGTCTCGACTTCCTCCGGCTTGTCGCGGAACGCCTGCGCCACGCCCTTCAGCACGTCGACGAAGCTCGGCCGGCCGAACCGTGCGGGGTAGGGGAAATAGGTGCCGCCCCAGAACGGCTCGCCGGCCGGCGTGCAGAACATGGTGAGCGGCCAGCCGCCCTGCTGGCCGAGCAAATGCAGCGCCTGCATGTAGATCGCGTCGACGTCGGGCCGCTCTTCGCGGTCGACCTTGATGTTGATGAACAGCTCGTTCATCACCTCGGCGACTTCCGGCGTCTCGAAGCTCTCGTGCGCCATGACGTGGCACCAGTGGCAGGCGGCATAGCCGATCGACAGCAGGATCGGCCGGTTGCTGCGCTTGGCTTCGGCCAGGGCGGCTTCGCCCCACGGCCACCAGTCGACCGGGTTGGCCGCATGCTGCAGCAGGTAAGGGCTGGTCTCCTGCGCCAACCGGTTCATGCCGTGCCCTCGCCGAGATTGCCCTCGCTGTTGATCAACAGCACACGCGCGCTGCCGTCGAGGCCGAGCTGGCGGCGGGCATGGTCATCACCGCAGAGGCGCGTGAGGCCGGCCAGCCCGGCGCAGCCGGAGGGGCCGGAGGCGATCGCGGGATCGCCGCCCACGGGATGGGCGAACAGGCGCCGTGCCGGCATCACCTCGTCCTCCTCGATGGTCATGAACCAGTCCGCCCCTTCGGCAATCACCGGCCAGGTCACCGGCGAGATCGCGCGGCAGGCGAGACCGCCCATCGCCGTATCGGCGTTGCCGCTGGCGAGCGCCGGCTTGCCGGCCTTGTTGCTCTGGAACCAGCAGTCGGCACTCCTGGGTTCAACGATCACGAACACAGGCCGTTGCGGCAGCACGGCCCACAGATAGCCGATGACGGCGGCAGCGAGTCCGCCGACGCCCGCCTGCACCAGGACGTGCGTCGGCGCTTGTGCCGGAGTGGGCGGCCATTGCCGGACGATCTCGCGGGCCAGCATGGTGTAGCCGCGCATGACGGCGCGCGGGATCGCCTCGTAGCCGGGCCACGAGGTGTCGGAGACGATGGTCCAGCCGCGCGCTTCGGCCTGGCGGCGGCATTCGGCGACGGCGGTGTCGTAATCGCCATCGATGCGGATCACCTCGGCGCCCTTGGCGCGGATCGCCGCGTCCTTCTCCGCCGAGGTGAATTTGGGCAGGAAGATCGTGCAGCGTGCGCCAACCGACTGCGCGCCCAGCGCCACCGAGCGGCCGTGGTTGCCCGAGCTCGCCGTGGTGAAGACGATATCGGCCGCTTTCAGGTCCTTGTGCGTGGCGAGATAGTCGTGCACCGCGAACACGCCGCCCAGCGCCTTGAAGGCGCCGAAACCGAAGCGCTGGCTCTCGTCCTTGGCGCGGATGGCACCGAGGCCGAAGTGCGCCGCGAGCGCCGGCAGATCGTGCAGCGGCGTCGGCCCGTGCGTGTCGCCCAGCAGCTTGCCGACATCGGGCACGCGATCGGGATCGATCACGGCGCGCTGCTCGGCACCGTAGGAACGCCGGCGATCGGCGCGGGGATTGGCGGCCAGCCAGGAAAGGACCATATCGCGTCATAACACGGGATCGCCTAAGGTGGGCGGATGGAGCCAACGCGATGAAAGTGAACGTGACGGTAGACTGCACGCCCGAGGAGGCCCGCGCCTTCTTCGGCCTGCCCGACCTCAAGCCCATGCAGGAGAGGGTGCTGGCCGAGATCGAGCAGCGCCTGCGCTCGGGGCTCGACGCCATGAGCCCGGAGGCGGTGTTCAAGACCTGGATCCCGGCGTCCATGCAGGGCGTCGAGCAGATGCAGCAATTGCAGCAGGCCTTCTGGTCGCAGCTGGCCAACATCGCGACCAAGAAGGAGTAGCGAGGCATGAGTCCACGCGAGAAGCCCGGCGATCCCAAGCCCTATTACGAGGCGCACGTCTTCTGCTGCACCAACCGCCGGCCGGCCGGCCATCCGCGCGGCTGCTGCGCGGAGAAGGGCGGCGAAGCGCTGCGCGACCACATGAAGGCCAAGGCCCGCGACCTCGGGCTGAAGAACGTGCGCATCAACAATGCCGGCTGCCTCGACCGCTGCGAGCTCGGGCCGACGATGGTCATTTATCCCGAAGGCGTCTGGTATTCCTGCCCGACCAAGGAAGACATCGACGAGGTGCTGCAGAAGCATCTGGTCGAGGGCGGCCGGGTCGAGCGGCTGATGTTGCAGACCACCGACAAGCTACCAAAGGATCGCGCCGCGCGTTAACTGTCGAGGAGTTCGCCCAGGCGCTTGATGACGCGGCTGGGCTGCGCCGTGGCGTTGTGCGGGATGCCGGCGTCGAACGGGTCGTACCAGATGCCGCACAGGCCGAGCTTCTGCGGCGCCACGACTTCCCATTCGTAATTGTCGCCCACCATCCAGGCATCGCACGCCTCGCAGCCGAGCCGCTCCAGCGCATGGCGATAGACGGCGGGTTCGGGCTTGCCCTGGCCGAATTCGCCCTCGATCTGGATATGGTGGAAGCGATGGGCGAGCTCGAAGCGCTCGATCTTGGCGCGCTGGATGTCGCTTGCGCCGTTGGTCACCAGCGCGAGCTTGACGCCCTTCTCGCGCAGGGCGTCGACCGTGGCATGCGCGTCGGGATAGAGCCGGTATTCGTTGCGCCGCATCTCGGTGAAGGCGTCGGCGATCTTGTCGGCCAGCTCGTCGTCCGCACGATCGAGCCGTTTGAGCCCGGCGCGCACCGCGAGCCGGCGCGCCTCGGGGATGTTGAGCCGCCACTTGGCGGCTGAGGCGTGGTCGCTCCAGAGCGCACGCGACTCTTCCATGATGGCGAGGCGCGCCTTCTCGATCGCCGCCTCGTCATGCGCGTCGAGATGGGCGGCGAAGACATGCAGCAGCCGACGCCACGCATCTTCCGGCTGGGCATAGGCGCGGATCAGCGTGTCGTCGAGATCGAACAGGATCGCGCGAGGAAGCGCCATCGCGGCGGTCAATTCGTGGTCATGAAGGTCGAGGGTGCAGGGCTCACGACGTTGTTGCGGTCGCCCTGGATCTCGAGCACCGCCAGCGAGCGCTCCGAGCGGCCGTCGGGCAGGAAGCGGAACGGCCCGTCGACACCCGACCAGCCGTTCGGATTGGTGATGGCCTCGGCCGAGAAATCGCCGCCGGGCTTCAGCCGCGCGAGCGCGCCTGCCAGCGCCACGGCGTCGTAAGCGAGCGTCGCCAGGCGCTGCGGCGGCCGGCCGTAGGTGGCGATGAATTTGCGCTCGAAGTCGGCGCGGCGCGCGGGATCGGGGGCGGCGTACCAGGCGCCGCGCAAAGCCGGATCGCTGCCGATGCCGGGCACGTCCCACACGCCGGTGCCGATCAGCTGCACCGATTTGTTGTCGATACCGGCGCTCGCCAGCGCGCCCAGCACGGTGGCCAGGCGGGCCGGCGCCACCGGCACCAGTACGGCCACCTTGCCCGCGCTGGTGTCGTCGATCCTGGCCGCCTTGGCCAGGCGTTGGGCAGCGTCGCCCACGTTGCCGCTGTTCTCGTCGAACAGTTCGGTCGCCACCACGTTGCCGCCGTGGGTGCTCGCGTAACTCTCGAGGGTACGGCTCATCTGTTCGCCGTAGGCCGTGCGTGGGGCGAACACGGCGAAGCGCTTGATGCCGGTCGACACGGCATAGTCGACGACGCGGCGGACCTGCGGCGGGGCGGCGATGCCCATGATCCAGACACCGGGCTGGGCCGCGCTCTCGTCATTGGAGAAGGCGATCACGTTGGCGCCGCCGGCGTGGACTGCGGGGGCGAGCGCTGCGGCCGAGCTGCCGAACAGGGGGCCGAGCACCAGCGCCACCCCGTCCATGCGCGCCCGCCGATAGGCCTCGACCGCCTGCTGCGGACTCTCGCCGCTGTCATATGGCGCCAGCGACAATTCGCGGGCGCCCGAGGCGAACAGCGACATTTCCGCCGCCTGTTGCAGGGCCTGGCCGACCGAGGCGTTGCGGCCGGAAAGCGGCAGCAGAAGCGCGACGCGAATCTTGCCGTTGGGCGTGATCGGCGATGCCGGTGCGGGCGCTGTCGTTGGCGGCGGCCGGGACGTGCTAGGGTTCGGCGTCTCCGTGCAGGCGCCCAGCACGAGAGCGGCGCCGGCCAGCGCCAGGAACGGGCGACGCAAGAGTGATGGACGCATCGACGCGAACCTCCGGCGGGCTTTTGCAGATGGGTTTTGGTGAACGACCATGGGCGAAGGAGCACAAGCTAGCGATGAGCAGGCGCTGCGTAAACCGCCCGACCTCTCGCCTGGACTGCATATTGTCGCCACACCGATCGGTAACATGCGCGACATCACGCTGCGTGCACTCGATGTCCTGCGCGCCGCTGACCTGATCGCCTGCGAGGATACGCGCGTGTTCGCCAAGCTCGCCCGCCACTACGGGATTTCTGCACCGACGATCGCCTACGCCGATGCAACGCAGGACGCCGCCGAGCCGCGCATCGTGCGCGCCTTGCGGGAGGACAAGCGGGTCGCCCTGGTATCGGATGCCGGCACGCCGCTGATCTCCGATCCCGGCTATCGCTTGGTGCGGGCCGCCCTGGCCGGTGGTCATCCGGTGACCTCGGCGCCCGGCGCGTCGGCCGTGCCGATGGCGGTGGCCCTCTCGGGCCTGCCGACCGACCGCTTCTTCTTCGCCGGCTTCCTGCCGGCCAGGCCGGGCGAACGCCGGCGCGCCATTGCCGAGGCCGGCGCGGTGCCCGCGACCCTGGTGTTCTTCGAGGCACCGCATCGGCTTGCCGCATCGCTCGCCGACCTGGCCGAGCTTCTGGGACCGCGGCCGGCGGCGGTAGCGCGCGAGCTCACCAAGCTGTTCGAGGAGGTGCGCCGCGCACCGCTCGACCAGCTCGCCCGGCACTATGCCGGCCAGGCCGAGGTCAGGGGCGAGATCGCGATCGTGGTCGGTCCGCCCGACGGGGCGCCGGCGCCCGCCGCCGAATTGCTCGACGAGGCCCTGCAGGCGGCGATGAAGGGCGCCTCGGTCAAGGATGCGGCCGCCGAAGTGGCGGCGCGGCTCGGCCTCAAGCGGCGTGACGTCTATGCCCGGGCGCTGCAGCTCAAGCGCGAGGGCGCGGCATGACCACGGAAGCCCGCCAGCGCGCCCATCGGCTCGGCCATCTCGCGGAATGGCGCGCCGTCTGGCGTTTGCGGCTCGCCGGCTACTCGATCCTTGCGCGGCGCTACAAGACCAAGCTGGGCGAGATCGACATCGTGGCCAAGCGCGGCGGCGTGCTGGCTTTCGTCGAAGTGAAGGCGCGGGTCGATTTCGACAGCGCGGTCTTTGCGCTGCGCGGCCGCCAGCTCGGCCGGGTGGCGCGGGCTGCGAGCCTGTTCATCGCCCATCATCCGCGCTACGCCGTCTGCTCGATGCGCTTCGACGCCATCATTGTGAGCGGCCTGTGGCCGCGCCATCTGCCGGATGTGTGGCAAGCGCCGGAATGAGCGTCGATGACGCCGCCATGAAACGCCTCGCCGCGCTGTGCGCTGGCGATGGCAGGCGTCTGGACCTGCTCGAAGGCGCGCTCGCGCTCAGCGTCCTGTTCCGCCAGCAGGAGATCGAGCTCGCGCCGCTGCGCCAGCACGTGCAGGCCATGTCGGCCTCGCTCGCCGACCTGGTGCGCCGGCGCGGCGTCAGCGCCGAGGCACTGGGCGAGGTGATCGCGCGCGCCTACGCCTACAGCGGCGACAGCGAGACCTACGACGACCTGCAGAACGCCGACCTGGCGCGCGTGATCGAGCGGCGCAAGGGCCTGCCGGTCGCGCTGTCGATCCTTTATCTGCACATCGCCCGCAGCCAGGGCTGGGATGCCGAGGGCCTGGCCTTTCCCGGCCATTTCCTCATTCGCGTCGAGATCGACGGGGCGCGGCACGTCGTGGACCCTTTCAACGACGGCGCGGTGCGCGAGGCGGCGGACCTGCGCGAGCTCCTGCGCAAGGTGCTCGGCGCCGAGGCCGAGCTCGCGCCGCAGCATTTCGATCCGGTGCCCGACCGCGACGTGCTGTTGCGGCTGGAGAACAACGTGCGGCTGCGGCTCGCCAAGGCCGAGGACTGGGCAGGTGCCGCGCGCTCGCTCGACCGCATGCTGGTGATCGCGCCGGACCGTCCCGAGCTTCTGTTCGAGGCGGGCCAGCTCAACATGCGCCTCGACAAGCGGCGGGCCGCGATCTCCGCCTTTGAGCGTTTCCTCACCGCCGGCAGGGACATCGAGCCCAGCCTTCGCGAGCGCGCCACGGCGCTGTTGCAGGAATTGCGCCGCGGGCTTAACTGACGTTCTTCCAGAGGGGGCAAGCCGGTCGATGAAACTCAAAGTCGCCATCCAGATGGACCATGTCTCGACCGTCGACATCGATGGCGATACGGGCTTCGTGTTGGCGCTCGAGGCGCAGAAGCGCAGTTACGAGCTGTGGCACTACACGCCGGCCGATCTGGTGTTCCGCGACCGCAAGGTGACGGCGTACGCCCAGCCGATGCAGCTGCGGCGCGAGAAGGGCAACCATTTCACGCTGGGCGCCGGCGAGCAGGTCGATCTGTCGACGTTCGACGTCGTGCTGCTGCGCCAGGATCCGCCGTTCGACATGGCCTACATCACGACGACCCATCTCCTGGAGCACATCCATCCCAAGACCCTGGTGGTGAACGACCCGGCTTCGGTGCGCAACGCGCCCGAGAAGCTTTTCGTCACGCATTTCGACAATGTGATGCCGCCGACGCTGATCACCAGCGACGTGCGGGCGATCCGCGCCTTTCGCGACGAGCACAAGGACATCATCCTGAAGCCGCTGTTCGGCCATGGCGGGGCCGGCGTTTTCCGCGTCAAGCCGGACGACGAGAACCTGAACTCGATGCTCGAGATGTTCTCGCAGCGCAGCCGGGAACCGGTGATCGTCCAACGCTACCTGCCCGAGGTGCGGCAGGGCGACAAGCGCATCATCCTGATCGACGGCAAGCCGGCTGGCGTCGTCAACCGTGTGCCGAGCGTGGGCGAGGCGCGCTCGAACATGCATGTCGGCGGCAAGGCGGTGAAGGGCGAGCTCTCCAAGCGCGACCGCGAGATTTGCGAGATCATCGGGCCCGAACTGGCGCGGCGTGGCTTGATCCTCGTCGGCATCGATGTGATCGGAAATTATCTCACCGAGATCAACGTGACCGCGCCGACAGGCGTGCAGCAGATCGACCGTTTCGATGGCGTGTCGCTCGAGGCGCAGGTCTGGGATCGCATCGAGGCGCACTACCAGGCGACGCGGAGCAAGGCGTCGTGATCCGCCGCGCATTTTTTGGCGCGGTGCTGTCGCTCGCATCGGCCGGTGCCGTCCGCGCGCAAGGCACTACCGACCTGTTCGCCGCCAAGCCGATCGTCACGGCGGTGCGCGACGGCGACGAGGAGAAGGTGCGCCAACTCCTGCTCAAGGGCGAGAACCCCAACCAGAACGACGGCGGCGGCCAGCCGCTGCTCATGGTCGCCGTCAATGCGGGCCAGGTCAGCATCGCCGAAACCCTGCTCAAGGCGGGGGCAGCGCCCGATTCCACCGATCGCGAGGGCTACAGCTCGCTGATCCGCGCCGCCGAGCGCGGCGACGCCGACATCGTCGACCTGCTGCTGAAGCACCGCGCCCGGCCGTCCCTGCAGAACCGCCAGGGTACGACGGCGCTCATTGCCGCGGCGCGCGGCGGCCATGCCGAGGTCGTGCGCCTGTTGCTGGCGAGCAAGGCCGATCCCAACATCGCCGATTTCACCGGCCGCACCGCGCTCGCCTATGCGCGCCAGTCCGGCCGCGCCACGATCGAGGGCATGCTGCGCAAGGCCGGCGGCCACGACTGATGGCGACCGCACCCATCTGGATCACGGGTGCGCTCACCATCGACCCAGCCGAGATCGAAGAGACCTTTATCCGCGCCGCCGGTCCCGGCGGCCAGCACGTCAACAAATCCTCGACCGCGGTGCAGTTGCGCTTCGACGTTCGCCATTCGCCCTCGCTGCCCGACGACGTGCGGGCAAGGCTCGAGCGGCTGGCCGGCAAGCGCCTGACCCAGGACGGCGTGCTGGTGCTGGTGGCGCAAGGCGAGCGCAGCCAGAAGCGCAACCGCGAGGAGGCGCTCGAGCGCCTGATCGAGCTGGTGCGGGCGGCGGCGCGCCGGCCTACGCCGCGGCGGCCGACCAAGCCTACCAAGGCGAGCCGGCAGCGGCGCCTTGACAGCAAGAAACATCGCGGCACCCTGAAGTCGCTGCGTCGCGGCGGGCCCGACCAGTGATCGAGACGGAGCAGCGCATCTTTTGCTCGACTGCGGCGTTGGCGCAGCGGGCGGCGAGGAGAGGCCTATGCGATTGAGAGTTCTGGCAACGGCGCTGATTTCACTGCTCGCGCTGCCGTTTCCCGCCTTGGCCCAATCGTCCTGGCTGTATGAGATCCGCGGCGGCGTGCTGGCGCACGATGTGCCGATCGTCGCCGCCGGCCATTTCGAGAACGGCGTCAGCCTCAATGCCGAGATGGCCTTCACCCCGTCGCTGGCGCTATTCGGCGGCAACATCCGGCCGGTGCTCGGCGGCACTTTCACCACCAACCAGGGCACCAGTTGGGCCTATCTCGATGCACGCTGGGAATGGGCGATCGACCGCTTCTTCTTCGGCATCGGCGTCGGCCCGTCGGTCCATACCGGCGATGAGCTCTACTACTCCAGCCCCGGCCAGAAGGGGCTGGGCTCGCGCGTGCTGTTCCATGTGCCGCTCGAGGTCGGCCTGCAGATCACGCCCAACAACCGCATCGAGCTCTATTACGAGCACGAGTCCAATGCCTTCCTGGCGTACCCGAATCCCGGCATGGACAATATCGGCGCACGGCTCGCCCACCGCTTTTAGAGAACGTCCCGACCCGGCAACGAAAGACGTCGGTCCGGCGTTTTATGCCGATTGAATTCGGAGCAGCCAAATGCGTCTCGCCTCGGTGACAAAGGTGAAGAAGGGCAGCGTGAAGCCGCGCGACGCGCTGGTTGTCCTGAAGGCCGACCACGATTCCATCGCCGGCCTTTTTCGCGACTATGACAAGCTCGGTCCGTCGGCCAGCGCTCGCGAACGCGGGAAGCGCGGACTCCGCATTTGCCATCTGATCGCCATTCACAGCGCGGTCGAGGAGGAGATCTTCTATCCCGCCGTCGCCGCCGTTCTTGGCGCCAAGGCCGCGAGCCTCCTGGCGGAAGCCGCTATCGAACACGAAGTGATCGACAAGCTCGTCGGTCAGCTGGAGAACATTCCGGCACGAGACAAGAACTTCGACGCCACCATCAAGGTCCTGGCGCGCTACGTGAAGCACCACGTCGAGATGGAGGAGGGCCGCATCTTTCCTCTCGTGCGCCGGGCCCGCTTCGACATTGCAGGCACCGGAGAGAGGCTTGTGTCGCGCCAGCTCGACCTGGCGACCCAGCCGCTTCGCAAATGCCTGTTCCGCGAAGGGCGCACGGTCATGGCGCAGTCGGCTTGATCGGAACTCCGGCGCTCATTGTGGCGTTTTAACGAAGATGAGGGACAGCACCGGGACGTTGAACGTTTTTTCGCACGCTGCCCGCACGTTGACTGCCGTCACAGTCGATTCCTTCAACGAAGAACTGCGCGAAGACGAAGGCTTCGTCGGCGATCGCGCCAGCGGCAAGGCGTTCAGGACCATCCTCGACCGGTGCCGCCACGAACTCGAGGCCCACGGTCACGAGGACCCGTTCGGCGACGCCCCCTCGCGGGAGATCTCCAAGTCGAAGCTCGACAAGATATTGGCGGGGGGCGATCCGCTTGCCGCTGCAACGGTGCACACCGCCGTGGAAGAGTTCGCGCAGGAGCTGGCGGACGTGGTCCGTCGATTTCTGCAACGCCCAGCGTGGCAGCTGACCGAGCGCATCGTGTTCGGCGGCGGACTGATGTCGAGCCACATCGGCCAGCTCGCAATGGGCCGCGCCGCCATCCTTCTGGCGGAGCAACGCCCTGTGGACCTCCAGGCGATCCAGCATCACCCCGACGAGGCCGGTCTGCTCGGCGCCCTTCAATTGGCGCCGAGCTGGGTGCTGGAGGGACACGAAGGAATGCTGGCCGTCGATATCGGCGGCACGAACATCCGCGCCGGCCTGATCCGGTTCAAGGTGAAGCACAAGGGCATCGCCAAAGCGGAAGTTGCCAAGCTCATTCATTGGCGCCATGCCGACGATAAGCCATCGCGCGAGGAAGCGATCGACCGGCTGGCCGAGATGCTGAAAGAGCTGATCGGCGTCGCCCACGAACAGAAGCTGAAGCTCGCGCCGTTCGTCGGCGTGGCCTGCCCCGGATTGATCGACGAGCGCGGCATCATCCTGCGCGGCGGCCAGAACCTTCCGGGCAACTGGGAGGGCGAAGGCTTCAGCCTGGTCGAGCATATTGTCGAGCGCCTGGAACACATCGGCCGGCACGAGACGGTCGTCGTCCTTCACAACGATGCAGTCGTACAAGGCCTGAGCGAGGTACCCAACCTGCGCGATGTCACGGGTTGGGGGGTGTTGACCATCGGCACCGGTCTCGGCAACGCCCACTTTACCAACCGCCATATCGACTCGGCCGCCGCATCGTTGGTCGGCGAAGCTGGCAAAAATGAAGATGATGAGGGGGGAAAGAAAGCCAAACGTCCCAAGCCCGGCTGACCAGCGATGCCGCTTGTCCTCCTCGATCGAGACGGCGTCATCGTCGTCAACAGCAGCGACAACATCAAGAGGCCGGACCAGCTTCGGCTCCTCCCCGGCGCCGCCGAGGCCATCGGCCGGTTGACCAGGGCGGGCTTTGACGTCGCCGTTTGCACCAACCAGCCCGAGGTCGGGCGTGGCGTCATGAGTGCCGTCGAGCTCGAGCGCGTGCATGATGCGCTGCATTCGATGCTCGCCGCGCAAGGCGGGCGGGTGGAGATCCATACCTGCTGCAGCGTCAGAAAATGTCCGCGCCGCAAGCCGGCGCCCGGCATGCTACGCGAGGCGTTGCGCCGGCACGGCGCCAACGCCGCCGATACGGCCTTCATCGGCGATCAGGCCGACGATCTGGTTGCAGCTTTTCATGCCGGTTGCCGACCTGTCCTCGTGAAGACCGGGCTCGGCCGGCAGACCCTGCTCAAGGGTCTTCCGGCCTATGTCGGCCGGGTAGCGATCCACGACGATCTCGCGGCCGCTGCCGATGCCGAAATCGAGCGTTCCCGACAACGCCTGGCGGCGGCCGCCGAGTAGAACACCCGGTGCAGATCAGGGCTGTTTCAATCGGCGCAGGCGCATCGCCAAGGGGAGCACGAACCACAAGGCGACTAGAAGCAGGCCGACGACGAGAGAAATCGTGAGACACACCTCTGGGCGGCCCAGGATCAGATGGCTGATCAGATAGAGGTCGATGCAGATCCCCACGCCCAACGGTGCCATGGCCAAGGTCAAGGCGATGGAGGCGAACACGATGAAGCGGCGCGAAACCACGTCGAACTCGGCGATCCGCTGATAGGCGGCGGGGGCCATCACGAGTCCCATTGCGACGGCAATCAGGACGAGGGCGGCGATGTACCATTGCTGTTCGCGTTCGCCAAACAGCTCGAACCGCGTGTCCAGAACGCCGACCAGCTGGAAGCCGAGCAGCGCCTGCACGCCTGGCAGCACCATCCGGGCTTCGCGAGTCACCCGGGTGGCGAGTTGCGGCAGCGATTCCGATTCGACCTGCTTCATGACGCGCGACCGGATAGTCAACGGTTCATCGCCTTGCCCGTTGCACGAGCGGTCCTAGGTGCAACACCGGCCTTTGGCCGGCGAATGTCGGATGCTATACCCCGGCGCACGTCCCCGTAGCTCAGCTGGATAGAGCAGCGGTTTCCTAAACCGGAGGTCGGAGGTTCGAATCCTCTCGGGGACGCCATCTTTCTGCTGGTGTAGACCGACCAGACTCAGTGCCGGATCGCCGGCCTCCATCGCGCCACTTTCCACAAGCCCACCAGTCGGACGATCCTGGCCTCGACGTCGCCATCGGCTTCTCGGGTCTGCGGTAGCTTTTCCTTGGCCCGGCTTGCCTCTTTCTGGACCTCGTCCAAGTAGCCTTCTGCGGACTTTGCGAGGCGGTCGGCCGTGCAACGTCAAGGCACTCTGAATTTCTTGGTCACCGTGCGTTTTCGTCAGAGCTGCATGATGAAAAGGACTCAAACGCAATTTCGACGAGGCTGACGTGGTGCAGCATCGAGCTGTGGGCGCCTTGGGAATCCCCCGCCAAGATCGCGCGTACGACCGCGTCGTGCTCGCGGTTCGAGCGGGTGAGGCGGCCCGCCACCTGAAACTGCGCTCGACGGAAGGGACCCACTCGTCGCCGAAGCGCCAGGGTGAATTCCGCGATCGAGGCGTTGTGGGCACCCGCATAGATCGCCGAATGGAAGGCCACATTGGCGTCGGAGTACGCGTCGGTATCTCCGCTGGCTGCGAGCGCAGCCATCGCTTCGTGACGTGCCTGCAGGCGGCGACGTTCGATCGGCGTCATGCTCATGGCGGCGAGCCGCGCGCATGTCGCCTCCATCTCGGCCATAGCGACGAACAGGCTCTCGATCTGTTCGGGAGTTGCCTTGGAGACGATTGCGCCCTTGCGGGGACGCATGTCGATCAGGCCGCTGGCGGTGAGCTGGCGCAACGCTTCGCGCACTGGCGTGCGCGATACGCCGTGCTGCTGGGCGAGTCCCATTTCATCAAGGCGTAGGCCGGGTTTCAGAACACCGCTCAGGATGCCGTCGGCAATCGCCGTGGCCAGCTTGTCGGCGAGGGTCGGGTTGTTCGCTTGCATACGGGCGTTGCATACAAATTGAATGCCAACCGCCCTTGGTGGCCGTTAGTGCTCAAAAAGAATGCAACCGGTCCGAATTGCATACAATGTAGCGACCAAATGCCAGTCGAGCTCGGCAAAAGACCGGATTTTCCGCGCTGCCCCCGCTGGCACACCCCTTGCTGACCACTCGCTGGGGCCACCACCGGCCGGCTATGGGAGCGGAGAGGGACATGATCGACAAGTTCAAATTGGGCCGTCGGGCCCTGCTCGGCAGCGCCGCCGGCGCTGCTTTCGGCCTCACGGGTGCTGCCAACGCACAGAAGCCGCTGGTCATCGGCTTCATCTATGTCGGACCGCGCGACGACTATGGCTACAACCAGGCGCATGCCGAGGCCGCGGCCATCCTTAAGAAGATGCCGGGCCTCAAGATCGTCGAGGAAGAGAAAGTGCCTGAAACGGTCGCGGTCGAGAAATCGATGGAGAGCATGATCAATCTCGACGGCGCCACGCTGCTGTTCCCGACGTCTTTCGGCTACTTCGACCCGCACATGCTGAAGGAAGCGGCCAAGAACCCAAAGATCCAGTTCCGTCACTGCGGCGGCCTGTGGCAGGAGGGAAAGCACCCGATGAACACGGGCAGCTACTTCGGCTACATCGA
>Ga0070741_10004720_pt1 | contig 31515 bp, 21 predicted proteins | sample Coa_R1_4_FD_66440 | JGI IMG/M metagenome (GOLD analysis project Ga0070741, IMG submission 66440) | Surface soil microbial communities from Centralia Pennsylvania, which are recovering from an underground coalmine fire - Coalmine... | ecosystem: Environmental > Terrestrial > Soil > Unclassified ... | reverse complement strand
GTAATCTTGGCCGACAAAGTTGACGGCAGGCCACTTTCTTCGAGTGAGGGCCCTCTGCGCATTGCTGTTCCCGATGAGAAGCGCCAGGCTCGCTGGGTAAGGCAGGTCACAGGATTAACAATCGTCCAGGCTAAGGGTTCGTCAAAATAGAAATGATTCTTAAGCCGAAACTATATTTTATTTTTCTGATCGTTGTGATCTCGGCATTGTTAGCATTACTATCTGTCGGGTCCTGCAAATCAGAACACAAACCAGAACAAGCCACCATCACGATTGCCGCAGCGGCTGATCTGGGGCCAGCTTTTAACGAAATATCCAAAGCTTTTGAACAATCTACAGGAATCAAGGCAATCGTCAGCCTCGGTTCTACCGGACTGCTGACAAAACAGATCGAGAACGGCGCTCCCATGGATGTCTTTGCGGCTGCAAATACATCTTATATCGATAATCTCGATCGCGAGGGCTTAGTCATTACCGATACAAAGGCCGTTTACGCTCGCGGTCAGATAACTCTATGGACAAGATCGGATAGCAAACTACGGATTAACAAAATTCCGGATCTGACCAACCCTGAGCTAAAACGCATAGCGATTGCGAATCCCGATCACGCGCCGTATGGAGCTGCTGCCCGCGATGCATTGAAGACCGCCGGCGTTTGGGATGTTGTACAGCCAAAGATGGTGTTTGCAGAAAACATTCAGGAAACACTGCAATTCGCCCAAACCGGCAACGTCGATGTTGCGATTGTTGCTTTGTCACTCAGCGTCAGCTCAAACGGTCGGTGGATACTGATTCCGCAGGAATTATACAAACCGATAGATCAATCCGTTGCAGTACTAAAGGGAACAAAACACGAGAAAGACGCGCGCGCTTTTGTCCAGTTTATTAATCAACCCGTCAGCCGCGAAATAATGAAGAAATACGGATTTAAGTTACCGCTAGAGCAATAACCTCGATTAGCCTTTATCTTTACAAATTCTTTACAACAATTTATACATTATCCAAATCCAATCCCGATTTGCGGGTTACTAAAGCGCTTATCCGCATCATTTACAAGGGTTTATGGTCTAAGTGACCAATCAAAAATCGCCCCGGTAAGGCGTTTGTTGAAGCAGTTTGTGACATTAGTTATTCTTTGCCGAAGGCTGCGCCCCAGGCTGATCACATTTACTATTCCGATCGCGTAATAAATCATTTTAGCCTGTTAATAATTGGCTTTTTTTAATCAGACGGCCATATAATGTCGATGCGTTATTAATATTTTAGCTCGGTGTATCTTCGTCACACCCTCCTCCTCCCAGCCCAAGACCTGCCGGCCTGCGACGAAGATAGATCTCGCAACGGCGGAAGTGTTCATTGCCGCCCGTTGAAATTGAGCAAGTCGTTCTTTTTCACTTTTAGACAAGCGTTTCCAAGCGGACATTGCAAATAATCGGAAACGTATAGCAGTGGCTAAAAAACCAGCGAGAAGGTCAAGTGTAGGGTAGCAAGGACAAAGCTGGAGGACATAATGGCGAGCGAGACCGCCCCTGCGATTATATTGAATGTGGACGACAACGAGGACGTAAGGTCGTTCAGAACGTTACTTTTAGCACGATCAGGATTTGAAGTCGTGGAAGCCGCAACCGGTGGTGAGGCCCTCAGTCTGCTTAAAAGACAAGAACCGGAGCTGGTTCTTCTGGACGTCAATCTTCCGGACATATCAGGAATTGAAGTCTGCAGGCGGATTAAATCCGACAGCTCGACAAACTCAATCCCGGTACTGCAAATCTCCGCGGCGCACACCACAGATTTCGATCGAATTCGCGGTTTGGATAATGGCGCGGACAATTACCTGAGCAGCCCTGTTGACCCTGACGTATTGATAGCTACAGTCAAATCGATGCTCCGATTGCGAAGAACCCAAACAGCTTTACAAAGAGAGATTATTGAACGCGAACGGTCACAGCAGGCGCTGCGCACTACTCACAGTCTGCTCCGTGCGATCATTGAAGCCAGTCCATTAGCTATATTCGCCCTCAGCTCGAGCGCTGTTGTCACGAGCTGGAATCCAGCGGCCGAACGGGTTTTCGGGTGGCTTCAGACAGAGACGCTGAATAACACCCTGTCGATTATTCCGGATGACCAAAAGGACAACTGGTCGAAACTTTTTACCTCCGTTCTTTGGGGCGAGCCAATCACCGGCGAAGAAACGGTGATGAAGAAGGCGGACGGTTCGCTGGTCGACGTCAGTGTTTCCGCCGCTGCGTTTGATAGCGATAGCGCAGGCAGCGGAGTCATTGTTATCGTTGAAGACATTACTCATCGAAATCAATTGCAGGCGCAACTGAGACAGGCTCAGAAAATGGAATCGATCGGAACGCTGGCTGGTGGTATAGCGCACGACTTTAATAATGTTCTGACGGGTATAATAGGTTTTGCGGATCTCCTCTTGTCGCAAATCAATGCCGCAGATCCTTTTTACAATCCGATTCAGCAAATTAGAAAGCTTGGTGACAGAGCGGCTACTTTGACGCGACAGTTGCTGGCATTCGCCAGAAGGCAGCTTCTGGATTTCAAGAACCTGAATCCAAATGCGATTGTGACGGACTCGCTGAAGTTTCTTGGTCGGATTATTGGAGAGCACATCGATCTTAAAATCGATTTGGAAGAAAACATCCATACGATACATGCCGACGTTGCCCAGATCGAACAGGTGCTGACAAATCTCTGCATAAATGCTCGGGATGCAATGCCGGGCGGTGGAAGACTTACGATTGAAACGCGTAACACTGTTCTTGACGAATCTTATGTAAGCAACCATCCGGGCGCAAAAGCGGGATCCTATGCGATGTTGTGCGTTACAGATACCGGTCTGGGCATGGACAAGTCGACGAAGGAAAGGATATTCGAGCCATTCTTTACCACTAAAGACTTCGGCAAAGGCACGGGTTTAGGGCTGGCGATGGTTTATGGGATTGTCAAGCAGCACGGTGGGTTGATCTATGTGTATAGCGAAATCGGGAAAGGCACGTCATTCAAAGTCTATCTTCCAGCCGTGGAGGTACCGGCAGACGCCGTAATACCGTCGAAAACGGATTTCCCAATCGGTGGAACCGAAACCGTGTTGGTCGCCGAAGATGAAAATGCTGTCCGGGAACTGGTAGTCGCCGTCCTGGAGAGTCTCGGATACAAAGTGCTGACCGCAAAGAATGGCGCAGAGGCCATCCAGCTATTCGAAGGACGTGCTGATGAAATCGACCTGGTGTTGTCTGACACTATAATGCCCAAAGTCGGCGGGAAAGAGCTATTCGATGTTGTTCGACGCCGAAAACCGGATCTAAGATTTGTATTTATGAGCGGATACAACGTCGATGCCGTCGGAGAGAACGCAGGCGCCATTGCCAATGTGGACTTTCTGCAAAAACCTTTTAGTCCGGTCGTATTGGGACGAAAGGTGAGAGAGGTACTGGATAACAGAAAAGAATAAAGGTTCTCTGTTGGAAGAATCTATCGGCGATCGCTAACCTGCGCTGACGGATTCTGTGGCGCAGGAGCCTTATAAACCTCGTAATAATAAGAGATCGCCATCGTAATCAATATAACCAGTACAAGAGGTTTTGGGATTCTCGACAATCTTTGCCGAATAGTTTCGTTCTCGCCAATAATCAGGGGCGTGTAACCCATAAACCGAATCCTCCGTTTTAAATAGTTTTCGACAATGATCGGTCATAACTTCACTGCCGGATGGAGTTTTGGCGTTTTTCGGATTCCCGTTTATCGGACCTGTCTAGCGGTCAATCAAATATGTAATGATGAATCAGGAACATTGGTTGAGCCACGGCGTTTGATACACTGGCATATTAGCCGAGGAGTGCTTGTCGTAAGACTCGATCGGGTTCTATCGAACTTGGATCAGAACGATGGTTGCGCTAAATCTGTAAACTTCTGGAACTTAGCAAGCCCAATTCGGCAATAATAATAAAAGCTTTTCGCATCGTCATATTGTCCCGGAGGATAAGATGAAGAGATCAATTACTGTAGTCGTATTGTGCCTGTGCCTGACACTCTCCACGGTTGCGGCAATCGCCCAGGATTCGGCCAAGACAAATAAACAAACTTCGGCGCCGCAGAAGAAGACTGTCGATGGCGATTCAACAGACAAAGGTCAAAATGCAGGCGTTAAAAAGGAAATCAAAAATGAAGAACCGGCTGATGAAGCGAATCTGACTCAGGCTCAACAGCGTGGATTGTTTCTGTTGAAGCAGGCCGGTGACGAAGCTGGCACTATCAGCGATGGTCGCAACGCCGCGCGTCTTCAGTCAAATGCCGCGGACCAGCTTTGGAATTACGATCGCGACTACGCTCGGAAGCTTTTCGAGACAGCGTTTGATACCGCCGTTAAATATTATCGAGATAATAAACCGCAGCCCGGCAGCCAACAAACTCAGCAGATCGGAGGTAGACTGGCCCAGGGTATGCCAAGGTTTGGCGGCAGCAACGACGCCAGAATGGATGTCATTCGGCTGGCTGCAAAGCACGACTCTCTTCTTGGACGCAAATTTACGGAAGAGTATCTGGACGAGAAAAAGCGCGAACGCCAGGATAATGCCTTGCAGAATAGTGGCGCTCCGAACATTCCACTCAACAATCCGGGAATGATGGGTAATGTTGATCCTTCTGCGGCAGATCTTTTGAGTACAGCAAGCGCAATTTATCAAACTGACCCAAAACAGGCTATGGAACTGGCGCAACGAGCGTTTGCGCTGGGCGTGCCAAGCAGCGCTCCCGGTTTTCTCAACCAAATGTATGCGAAGGACCCGGTTGCTACAGATCAGTTGTATCAATTCGCTTTGACTCAGTTAGGAAATAATCCCAACGCCACTCCCGGTCAGGTATTATTGCTCGCGTCGTACCCATTCGGATCTGGACAGGTCTGGCTGGTTGACGGTAACAGGAACACGATGTCGATGGCTTTTCCTCCTCCGAAAAATTTTAAGATGAGCCCAGCCCTTGTTAATCAGTTTTTAGGGACCGCGATGAGGGTAATTTCCCGCGCCGGCGACATGGATCCCTCGCAATCATCGGACGTTGCGTCGTTTGTAGGTTCAGCATTATTCGCCGCTAAAATCCTTCAGCCGCGAGTCGCTGCCTATCAGCCGGCATTACAGGGTGATTTGGCCAATCTGACCGCTAAGTTGACGCAATTGAGCAGTGTCGCGTCCCAGGAGCAGATTGATAAGGTGGCCCAGAATGTTGCTGCCACTGGCAATCCGAAGGATCCTAATGATCCGTCTAATTCAGCATCGAACGCCGCCAGTCCCGGCTTACCTGGCTTTGGTCCATCGCTGAAGTTGCCCGGAGACACGGAAGATAACGTCAAAAAACTGCTGGAGCAGGCAGAGAACGCGGCAGATCCCGGAGCCAAAGATGATCTTTATCAGCAGGCCGCCCTTACAGTTCAAAGGATTGGTGACATCGATCGGGCGATGAATATAGCAGGAAAGATTTCTGATGCCGGATACAAAGCGAGCGTAAAATCGTGGCTTAGTTATGAAGCTGCTACAAAAGCTATTACAGACAAACGATTCGATGACGCGCGGCGGCTGGCAAACGACGTTGACCAGGTAGATCAACGAGTTCACCTCTTTGCTGATATCGCTCGAGCCGCTTTGCAGGACAAAGACCAGGTTCGAGCTACTGAACTATTAAACGAAGCGACAGCAAAACTCGCGAATGTCACGGACTCGCAGGAGAAGATGAGGTCAATGCTTGAAATCTCCAGTATTTTCTCTGGCTTTGACTCAATTCGCGGTTTCGAGGTTCTCGAGTCGGCGATCCAGGTTGTAAACAAACTGCCCGATTACAATCCGTTCGATTCAAACAGCAACGCCATGGTCAGAACCCTGGGCAGTCCTAATAGTAATAGTCGAAGTAACAGAACGATGACAATGACCATGGGTAACGGATCTTCTGATATAAGCAATACATTGGGAACGCTGGCCAGATCGGACTTTGATCGAGCTCTGCTATTGGCACAATCCATCGAAAACAAGCCTCTGAGGTTGTCGTCACAAATTGCAGTAGCCTCGGCGGCATTCGAGAAGAAGAAGATCGCCCAATAAGAAAGCTCGAACGCCGCGACCTGATCAGAGATCACGTCGCGGCATTCGTGTCTGCTTAATGGTGATGATGCTGGTCGCCTCCAGGCATCCCGCCATGATCATGTATTTCCATTTTCTTCGGTCGGATTCGCAAGAAAACGTGAAATGAAACAGGATCGTTACCATAGATGCGATTCAGCAACGATGGCATTGAGTAGAAGGTAAGATCGCTTCCCACCGCAAACGACAGTTTCGCCGTATCTAAAACATCTCGCGAGCCACCAAAAGTATATGCGCCAATCCGAAACGATTTGTTGATATCAGAGATTCCAAGAACCGGCAGGTCCTCCGGCCTCAACAATTCATTTTTATCGACGAGCTCAAAACGTGTGTAGAGAAAGTTCTTATCCAGGAAATTCACCGTGGATTCACCGGTATAGCCATTCAAATTCGAGACCGGACCTGCATTATAATTGTGAGTTCGTCCCCAAATTGCGGTCGAGGCCCAGTTACCCCGATTGAACGGCCTGTTGTATGACACCGAAGCCGTCATCCTTCGTTGATCGTTAAGCTCTAATGCTTCGGGTTTTCGCAGCAGACCATAGCTCCACTGAATCGACCAGTTCGGATTTGGCGCGTAAGAGATTCTAATCGAGCGCGAATTCCACGGATGAGCCTCAAAGTTATATCTGTTCTCATCGGGCTCGCGACCATTGAAGATAGAGCCTTCAGCTTTGAAACGATGAAAAGTAAAGCCGGTTGTGAAAACGCCAAAACTTATATGCGTCGAGTCCTCCAGATGGTGCGCAAGTGGTGCGGCCGGATTTTCCGATGCCGATGCGCGATGCATAAATGCGACTGGTCCAAGGGCGGGTTCTCCCGGATAACCGAAATACGCAAACCAGGAGGAGTGCTCGCCAATTGGAACTGTATAAGTTGTCGACAGCTCCATAAACAGATCGTGCGGATGTTGCTTGTCTATAAGCGGCCGGCCTTCAAATGTCTCGCCGGTTTGAAACAGCAGAGGCGATCCGCCCCGCGGGAATGTGAACGGTTCGAAGCTGAACATTCCACGAAATTCGATTGTCCCTGGTCCGAGCTGATGAAACGCCATCGGCATAAACCAATTTTCCGATTCGGCTTTCGTGACTCCTCGCGAGCCGCCCTGGGAATTGACACCTGTCTTGGCCTCAAAATGGAACATCAGCAGCCATCCGTTTTTCTCGCGATGATACATGTACATCGGAGTTGACCGGGGCAGCCACGACGTTCCCGATCCCATAGTGGACATTGATATGAAGTTGGTTTTGCTCGAGCCCAAGCGGATTCCCATTTCATTGCCCATCATCACCATCAACGAAGACATACTGGTTTGGCTTGTGCCTTTCATATCCATGCCGGCCATGTCGTCTTTAGATTTATCCTGGTCCATTGTGCCCATCGTTTCGTTTTGACCGGTTTCATGGTGATGATGGGCAGCTTCCGGTGGAATGGCAGCTTCCAGCTTCTTTCTTTCACTTGGAGAAAGAGACGGAAGTTTTCTCAGGAATAGTATGATCTGCCATATCTCAGTCGGGGAATGTGTCTTTGAAAACGCTGGCATCGCGGTTCCAGGGACGCCGTTTGAGATCCCATTGAAGAGTTCTTGATCGGAACTCTTCTGAACTATTGGATCTGTCAAATCAATCGCCCCAACAGAGCGTCCCTTCTCGGTATCCGCTTTGCCGGAGTCCCCGTGACATTCCGCGCAATGGGCGGTGTAATGATTCAAACCCAAAGCGAGGTTGGCTTGGGTTTCCGGTAACGGATTCTTGGTTTGAGTTGATGGAAGACTATTCGCATACGTCAAGCGTTGTGAAAACATCCAACCCATTACGAACACTACAATGGCAATTGACGCCAGTTTCGCCTGGCGAACTCTGTCAACATGCATTCAATTTCTCCGTGGTTGCTCTCGGTTGCGTAGTACGGCGCAGAAGGCACACTACTGGCATCTCCTGCCGCCGCGCTGAAAGAGGCTCAACCAGGGATTAGATTCTGAGTGCGGAAACAATTTTCATTACAGGTGGCGATCTGAAAGGAAGACCTATATTAGGGTTTTCGCGCGTTATGCTGAATAAATGTTGGGCAATCGCCGGAACGGCCGCGAGTGGTTGATTGTAATGGACTGCGGTCGATATGCTGGAGACCGAGTCAGGAAGCGCGGCAATTACTTCTGTATTCGAATGACAGTCATTTTGATTATTTTGTTTTTTGCTGCTCTGTTGATCGTGATGATGACAATGATGAGCCGGCTGTGTCTTTGCAGCCATTTGTGCCGAAGCAAAGATGCAGCTTCCCAGCGCGCAGCTTATCGCGCAGAACTGTGTATAAACCAACGCCATCGCCACCACAAATGTGGCAATGATGGTTATTTTCGATCGCGTTCTGCCCATTGCCTTACGATTGTATCATCACCAAAAAGCTTTGTTAAAACTAACTATTGGTTTCCAGGTCGTTGTTGCTGCCGCAACGGTGTTATCGACGCATGGTAGTGCCAAACGCGCCACTGGCCATCGCGTTTTCGCCACAGGATCGTAGCGCGACCATGAATGTCACGGCTTTGCCCGCCTTTGTTGACCTGGGTTTGAGTCCAGGTGCCAGTTTGCACTGCGTTGTTGCCATCGATCAGTATCTTCATATCGTCGCCGAATTCGAATTTGCTAATGGTGTAATTGGTCGTCGCCGCGGTCCATACTCGCTTTAGCCTGTCGAATCCAACCAGCGGTCCCTCGTTAATGTCGTAATAAATATCTGTCGGGTCTTTTTCAAAGACCTGGTCGAGAATCGACAAGTCCTTCGAAACTATAGCCTCGGTAAACTTCTTAGTCTTGGACTGAATCTCCGCCGTGGGATCCTGTGCGTAAATTGCGGCCTGGGCAATCAACAGCACGAGCGCTATTCGCAAAATCTTCATTGCGAGTTCTCCTTCTCGGTCTGACAGGGAAATTATCTAAGAGAGTTACAATGCTCTATTTACACTAATTCCGAATCTGCATCAACGAGAACCGTTCGGCTAGCTTGCCTGACTGATGATCGCAGGTCGTTTGGTTTCGGTTAACGAGGACTTGACGTCGGAAGTGAGACGAAAAACCGAATAGACTGTCGAGCCAAACAACAAACCCTCACCCCAGACATCAATGAGATAATTTGCAAGCATCTTCAACTCCGCCCACGCGCCATATCGAACATAGAAATCCGGCCATCGCGGATACAACCCGTAATAAAGCAGCAGAACCGAAGGTGGTAAAGAAAAGAGCAAAACTGCCAGCCAACGACCCGGTATCTTAAACAATACAGTTAGTCCAATCGCCAGCATCACGATCGACCAGCATACCGTCATCAGACTGAAGCCAGCCATTACACCGACGAAACACAGGCTGAAACCTACAAAACCAAGTCCAATTGCCAGCGAAGGCTTGCTCTTGTCGATTTGCAAGTGGCTGCCGAGAAAAAACAAATCAAGGACTGATCGGCGAGACTGGTCCAGAGCAGCGTTTTCTATCCGCGCGAGTTCGTGATTCATACGGAACCTCGACTAATTTCAGGTAAGTCATTCAGCGCCTGACTAATTATATCCCGAAAACTTTGTGTCCCGATACATCATAATCGGAGGGTTCCTTCAGCGACTTTTACTGACTTTCCTGCAACTTGAACAATGTCGCCGTTCACGCGGACTTCGATCCGACTGGGTCTGCCCATTTCGTCTCCTTGCTCGATAATAGTCCAGGAGTTCTGTTTGAAAAGATCCTTCGACGCAAGGTGAGCAGCCAGCGGTCCCGCGGCGCTACCTGTTGCAGGATCTTCTGAAATTCCGATTCCAGGAAAGAACGCTCGCGAGTGCGCGACAGAGCCGGATTCACGCGTTTCCAATGAATATAAATAGCAACCTTGCGCGCCAAGCGGACGAACCAGCTCGATTAATTTGTCAGGATTGATTCGAACTCGACTCAGTGCCCCCAAACTTTTTACAGGTGTTAGCAGATGCGTCGCGCCCGTTGAAACTGCCTGTGGTTCTAATCCATCCACTTGCAATTCGGCAACATCAAGACCAATAACCTGAGCCAGAGACGTCCTGTCCGTCAATTTGCCTCCAAACACGGGTGAACTCTGAGTCATTGCAACTCTATTCGGGCGACCTGCATTTGCGGTTATTTCAACAGGAAGAATGCGATCCCCAAGTTCTTGCCACAATGTCTCGATACCATTGTTGAGCGGGACGATTCCAAGCTCCGCAATGACCCACCATGCTCCTAACGCATTATGACCTGCGCCGAAGACCTCCGCCGAAGGAGAAAAGCATCGCAATCGCCAATTTGCTTTTGGCTCACGAGGACGCATGATAAATGTTGTTTCAGAGAAATTGAATTCCCGCGCAATCGCCTGCATTTGAGCTTCGGTTAAATCATCGCTTTCAGGAAAGACGGCCAGCGGATTACCGGTCAGGGGCCGAGTAGTGAACACGTCTACGATTACGAATTTATAACGGCTCATAGCCTTGCATCTCCCAAGTAGCTTGATTTAGCCCCAGGTGGCCATTATTGTTCGGATTTCACCTGCGAATCCCAATAATAATATATCGCTGAGAGGATACTCCAATGACGCCATTGCCTGATTCTAAAACAAAAATTTATGCGAATTCATCGATCTTAGTCATTCTCGGATTTATTTTGTTCACATCTGGTTTATTTGCGAAGGAACGACAGGAGTCAGGCAAAACTTTTCAGGCTTCGGGTGCGACGATCTATTATGAAGTAATTGGTTCTGGTTCCGGAACCCCGCTCGTCCTCGCGAACGGCGGTCCTGGTTTCGACCATATGTACTTTCACGTCACTGACGCTTGGGATGTTATTGCGAAGACACGGCCGGTGGTTTTCTACGATCAGCGCGGAAACGGACGGTCGGGAGCGCTGAAAGAAGGTCAGACATGTACGCTGGCCGACCAGGTGCAGGACCTGGATGATCTGATTACCCATCTTGGCTATAAGAAAGTCGATTTGTTGGGCGGTTCGTGGGGAGGCTACCTGGCGATGGCTTACGGTATAGCCCATCCGGATAAAGTTGAGCGGATGATCCTGGTTGATTCGGCCGCTCCGAAATTCACCGATACAGCATTCAGATTTAATGATATTTTCCCGGATAAAGTTGCGCAGGAAGACGCCAATAGAAAACAGCTCAGCGCAAAAGAAGCCAGTGAAAAGAACATGCAGATCTATTTCAGCATGATCTTTTATTCAGAAGAGAAGCGTGACGGGTTTATCGCTAAATCGTCCACTTTCGCAATCGACAACAAAGTCGGTGGCATGATTATCGCCGACATCAGAGACCGCGATCTGAATTCCGATATTGCCAAATTCAAATTTCCGGTACTTGTAATTACAGGACGATTCGACATCAACGTTGCGCCTACAACGGCGTATAAAATTCATCAGACAATACCGAACTCGCAATTTGTCGTATTTGAAAAGAGCGGACATCTGCCTTTTTATGAAGAGCCCGAGAAGTTTATTCGAATAATGAACGAATTTCTAACCAGCAAGTAAGCGCATTGACAGCGAGCCACTGAGGCACAGAGATTTAAGTTCTTCTCTGTGTCTCTGAGCCTCTGTGGTGAATCTTATTCTGTGCGAAGCGCTACCGTCGGTTCAACCTTCACTGCTCTTTTTGCAGGAACATAACAGGCAAACAGAGCGACCGCGGCCAGCAAAGTTGCAACTGAGGCAAAAGTAATCGGATCCAGCGCCTTTACTCCGAATAGCAGTCCTGAAAATGTGCTCGACATAAATTGTGCCAGCCCTAACGAAACGATCAGCCCGATTCCAAGCCCAATCAGTACTATCGACATCGCCTGGAATATGACCAACTTGAATATGTCGGAAATCTGCGCGCCCAGTGCCATTCGAACACCGATCTCGCGCGTTCGCTGAGCTACCCAATACGAAATCACTCCGTAGATTCCTACAGCCGCCAGTGTCAGCGCAACTCCGGCAAAGACAGCCAGCAGCAACAGATTAAATCTTCGCGGCGCGACAGAGTTCGACAGCAGATCTTCGAGAGTCAAAATCGATGACACTGGTACGTCTTTGTCGATTGAGCCAATTTGCTGTCTGATGTTCTCGGCAAAATCTAAAGGATTGCCGCTGGTCCTGACAACAATCGCCGCACTGCCCATGCCGGCGTTCATGAACTGATCTGGTATTTGGTGATAGGGGTAATAGACCTCTACATCAGTAGGACTGTCCAATCCGCCGAATCTCACGTCGCCGACAACACCTATTACCACAGATCTCGCGGGTGCAAACCCGCCGGGGCTAAGAATTACCTGTCCGATTGGATTCTGATTCGGCCATTGCTGTTTGGCGCAGGTTTCGTTGATGATAACGACGCTCTGCGAATTCTCGTCATCGTATTCCGTAAAGATCCGACCGTTTTCAACCGGGATTCCCATTACACTGAAATAGTCAGGACTTATGATGCGATATCTATATGTAACTCCGTTGTTCTGATCCTGTGGGCGACCCTCGACGTAAAATCCTAGCCGTGGATCGGTTCCACTAAACGGCAGATCGCGCACGATTGCCGCATGCTTCACACCAGGTTGGTGGGCGATCTTATCAAGAGCCTGATCGTAAAAGATGGTCTTCTTTTTTGCGGGATACGGTCGGTTTGGCAGTGTCACCCTTGCTGTCAACACACCGCTCGGATTGAATCCAGGCGACACATCCAGTAAGCGGCGAAAACTTCGGATCATCAAACCCGCAGCAATCAGCAACACGAACACCAGAGCCACCTCCGACATCACCAGCAGACCACGCAAACGATTCTGTCCCGATCCGGCAACACTCCGGCCGCCCTCCTTGATATCTTCCTGAAGGTTCGGCTTAGATAAATGCAGCGCAGGCGCCATTCCAAACAGCACTCCGGTCAAAAGCGAAATCAATATTGTGAACAAGAGCACTTTTGGATCGAGCGAAATTTCATTTAAACGGGGAATATTCCCCGGCGCAAATGCAATCAGGAAATGGATGGCTAGAAGCGACAACAATAGTCCGGCAATTCCGCCGATCAGCGCCAGCAACAGGCTTTCAGTCAGCAACTGTTGAAATATGCGGCCGCGACTTGCGCCTAGAGCTCGCCTGATGCTGAACTCCTTACGTCGGACCGCCGCGCGAGATAGCAGCAGATTAGCTATGTTAGCGCAGCCGATCAGCAACACAAACCCGACGGCTGAAAGCAGAACTATCATTGCCGGCCTCAATTCACCCACTTGATTCTCCCGCATCGTCAGAACAACAGAACGAATGCCTTGATTTGTATCCGGATGTTCCTGTTCCAGCTTAGCGACGATGGCAGTCATCTCAGCCTGAGCCTTTTCGACTGTTACTCCCGGTTTCAGCCGCGCTATTGTTCGAAGGTATCTTGTGTTTCTGTCGTTTTGCGCAGCGGCTGTTGTCGGAGCAACCATCGGTGCCCACAATTCCGTAGCGGAAGCGAACTGCTGTCCAGGCGGCATCTCTGATCCGCTCGGGAATTCAAAACCCTGGGGCATAACTCCGATGATCGAATAATCTTCGTCGTTCAGCTTGATTGTTTTTCCGATCAGACTTGTGTCGCCGCCAAAATAGCGTTGCCAAAGATTAAAGCCGACGACTACGACGTGATTACGACCCTGCTGCTCATCATCCGCCGTTATTGCTCTGCCCATCAGTGGAGACACGCCTAATACGCGAAAGAAATCCCCAGTCGCCAAAGTGCCCTGGATGCGTTCTGGTCCGGCAATGCCAGATAAATTGAACGTGGTATTAGATGCGGCTTGATACATTGCAAGCGTTTCGAAAACATCGTTCCGCTGCTTCCAGTCCATGACGTTTGCATAAGTAACGCCTATTTTTTTCACGTTTAGCGGCGGATAGGAATCCCACACCAGAACAATTCTGTCCGGATTGTTATAGGGCAACGGCCGCAGCATTATGGCGTTGAACGCGCTGAAAATTACAGTGTTTGCTCCGATGCCCAATGCGAGCGCAAGAACCGATATGAGCGTAAAAGCCGGGTTCTTCAACAACAGACGGAAAGCATAGCGAATGTCATCAAACAAGTAGGCCACTGGCATTCTCCTTCGTCAGTCGTGGCGTGTCCGACCATCCTATTAGCATGAGATACATTCCAGATCGCTACGCAATCGTAGAGACAAGAAATGTGATCTAAAGAACAAAGCCCTTCGGTTCTCAAAGGCAGTTACCAAACCGGCGCCCGCCATTCTTTGTAACAGTCGTTTATTCCCCGCACTACGTCATGATACGCGCGATCAATAGCACGGGCCACCGGACCCATCTTGCCATTGCCGACCGTCAGACCATCAATATTGACAATTGGAAGAACTTCCCAGCCAGTGCCTATAAAAAATATCTCGTCAGCTACGTAAAGCTCGGTTCGATCTACCTCACGCTCTATTACCTGAACATTTAGCACCTCGGGAATAAGACGCAATAGCGATTCGCGCGTTATGCTCTCCAGAACACCGCTTGTGGTATTCGGCGTAACGACCTTGCCGTTGCGAACCATCGCTACACAGGCACCGGGGCCTTCAGTGATTTTATGGCGCTCGTTGAGAAAGACTGGATAATCAAAACCGTTTGTCTTTGCTTCCATCAACGCCATGCGGCCATTATGGTAATTGGAAAATACCTTTGCGCGAGGCGGCATAACGTTGTCGCTGATACGCGTCCAGGAACTAATACAGACCTTGCAACCCCGGTCAGTAAGCATGTGAGTTTGGAACGGCCACGAATCGATCACAACTTCGGTCGGAGCATCCGCCGGCACCATCTGTTCGTGAACAAAGCCTTTAGCAAACGCCCACGGACGAATATAGGTGTCTTGTTTGGTCTTATTTGCGCGCAAAATATCGATTACGCCGTTTTCCAGTTCTTCCAAAGAGAGCTCGTTGCCCAGTCGGACCATTCTGAAAGAATCCAGCATTCGTTGCATATGCTCTCTTAACCGGAAGATATAGAGTTGTTGCTCTTCTTTGTTCCAATATGCCTTGATTCCCTCAAAAACCGAAGAGACAGAAGCGTGCCCGACCGAATTGACATGCACCATAGCCTTTTCCCAGGATACGATTTCCTTATTGCGCCAGATGAATTCAGGATGTTTAGCGTCTGCGCTGGCAACGGATGAAATTGTCATAAATATCCTTTCAATATCAGACCATCATTATTTTATTGAGCTGCTCCAAAGGGTAATTATGGTGAGTCTTTGCCGTTGCATCAACCCTGTTCAGGAAGTAACTTCTACTTTGCGGCTTCAATGTTCTACATTCTTAGATTTTCCGTTGCCTTGGAGGCAAGAAAGCCGTCTTATATTATTAACAGTCGTTCACTCGTCGGTTGTGTCAATTGTTAGGCGTTACGAATACCAGCGAAGCGGAACTGGCTCTTCTCGCAAATGTGGTTCAACTGTATAACGCATTTATCTTTCGGTTTAGTTTGAGGAACTTTAAACATGCGACTTTTTGCAACTGTTGCCGTCTTTTTTGTGCTTGCCGGGACGCTCAGCTCGCAGCAGCAGCTCGAATGGGATCAGTATGATTCGAAGGAAGGCGCTTTCTCGGTTAGAATGCCGGGCGGGCCGGTTGAATCTCCATTCGAGATGAAGATGGATGGTAAACGTCTCACAGGGGTCAAAGTTTCCAGCAAAGCTGGCGATTATTACGTCATTTCCGTTAACCTCCCCAAGGCAATCACGGATGACAAGGAACGAAATAAAACCATAGACAATTTCGGCGATGAATGGGTAAGGATGGTGAAGGGGCAGCAGACAAGCAAGCTCGTTGTTTATCTGAAGCACACCTTGCCTGGCAAAAGCCTCACAATAATCGCCGACCCTAATATTATCCTTACAGACGTGTTCGTGCTTGGCCAAAAAATCTTCTTTGTCGTGAGAACATTCCTCCAACGAACCGACATAGACTGGTGGGGAAGTGCAAGATTCTTCACGACGTTCAATATTGCTGGACTTTCGGTCCCTGAAGATGCAAGCAAGCCCGAAGAACCGGCTGTGATGCCGTCATTTTCACGAAAGCCCGAAGTCGCACAGGTATCAGGCGACCCCGTGACCAGAAATGAAGGTTTGATCCGCGCTGACGCGGCCTTTCTGGCTGATGCGCTCTACTCCGACGAGGCAAAAGGGCTGGGTTTGCGAGGAAAGCTTGTCGTTGACATACAAATCGACGAATATGGCGTCGTGACATCGGCAGTTGCTCGAAACGGCGAACCGAAGCTTCGTGAAGCGGCCGAATTCGCAGCGCACAATTGCATCTTTTATCCGATGAAGGAAAAGGGCATCATCGTTAGAGTCAAAGGTGTGCTGACGTATAATTTCGGAGTCATTCAGTAATACAGCACCGAAGCTACATTTTTTGCAATCTGGATTCGTATCGTCGCTTCAGATTAGACAGCCAATCACGGAAATCATTGGTTGAGTCCTGTTGCGTTTCGCGTCTTCTAATATCAATGAGGAGAGATCGTTTAACACCTTCAAGAGCACTGTAAAGCCAGAATTTCACCTCAACCTTTTGCAGCTTAGTCAGAGGAGGGAAATTCTTAGTTATTTCATTCAGTGTTCTCTTATCAGGATCTTCGCGCAGGGCTGCTCCCTTCATCCATAGATTTTCCAGTATCTCGAAATCTTCTCGACGATGATCGTCAATCGCGCCTTGGATCAAAGAGAGTACCTGCATTAGCTGAATCTTTCGTCCTTGTTTGTCTGCTGCCAGTCGCAATGCCGTATCGGCGTCGCCTTCGAACGTTGAATCGTCGAATACCAACCCAGTGATCACAACCCTTGGCGCTTTGTCATCTGCTGAAAATCCCTGTGGTGTTATGCTGCCGGTACGAGTGACAGGAAGCAGAACTTTATATTGCTGACCCGGCAGGAAACCTGGCTGGCCGTGCGTCCATTCCAGGGCGACATATGATTTACTCTTGATGACGGTTGCTGACGAACTTTCATTTCCAAGCAATCCGCCGGCGATGGTCTGACCACCATCCACTTTCAGATCAGGTTGACCGCCATCCAGCGGCATTCTTACTGTCAATGCGATTAGTTTCTTCGACGAGGCGTTCTTTATGGTCAGCAGACAATTGCCTTTGACCTCATCGACGCCAATTACATCAACTGCTTTTGTTTTATTCTCGATTTTTACTGGTACTTCATCGGGGCCTTTCGCCGTTACTACCTTGATGAAAACGGGTTCGAATCCGTAATGCCCAAGGTCCTGAAGAGAGATCGATTTACCCAGCTCGACATTGAACGTGCCGATGTGGTCGGTAGGTTGCAAAGCGGAAGCTTGTTGACGCCGTCTGTACGTACGTTGGCCATCGGTTATGGATACATCTATGCTGACAGTGTTATCTTTCTGTTGGCAGTTCAGTGTCAGAGCACTGGGCGCATCCGAACCTGGCCGTCTCCAATATCCAGACCGCTGTATTGCCGTTACTGTTAAGATCGTCTGCGACGATTCGTTAATAGCGGCGTACGCCGGAGGACCGTCTAGATCTGTGATCTCCAGCATTAAGGGTTCGTCGAGTTTGTCAGTTAATGCGGGCGATTGCGCATTGGCCTTAAAACAAGGGGACACGCCTGTTAAGAAACTCAACAACACCATTAATATAAAACTTCCAGGCCATCGTTGTGCAAAGACGCGCATATAATACCGCCCGATGCGATAATCTGAGCGAAGTACGCTGTTCATACCCGCTTTACATTCATTCGATTAGGAGAGTTGTCTGGAATATTAATAGGTTAAACTTTTTTTTGAAAGTCCGTATCTTGAAATCGGCCGCTATGATGCATTGCGGGCCCCGGTCGACGTAACGCCACTCATAAATTTAAGATTTTCGAGAGTCAGAAAACTATGGCGAGTTAACTAAGATTTTTCTTTGAAATTCGTTAAGAATAGTTCCGGAGACATGATCGACCAATTCCCATTGGCCGATACAAAAATGGAAACCCCGACGCGTGGAAATTACGTTTTGATCAGACCGGTCTCTAACTTTGCCGTGGCGGCTTTGGATTTATCGACTAAGAAATTCGGTTTCGGAAGCAAGCAGTATGCGCTGGATATCTCTAATGACGTCTTTGTAATAGAAACGAAAGGCGGCGAAGTAGCAATGTATAACGTCGCCAATAACAGCCTGATTTCACGGGCATCCTTGCCCCGAAGCACATTTGGTCGTTTACGTGCGACGGCATTATCGCCCGACTTCAGGTGGCTGGCTATTTCCGAACGCACTCGAGGTGCGATGTGGGATGTATCCAGCGGTGAGCGGCTGCTGCACGTTCGTGGATTTCGCGGCGCGTACCTGGAAGACGAGGGTCTTCTTTATGCGGATTTCCCGCAAGGTGGCGGCAAAGAGCGTTCGATGGCCATCATGGATCGCGCTGGCGGTGCTGCAGCCAAACCGATTCCAGACAGAACCGCCAGGCAGTATGGACCTGTTGTTATCTCTACAAAGCCTTCAAAACCCAACGGCAGTTACAGCAAAGACGTAATTATGGACGTTCGCGATACCAAATCGCTGGATTCGTTGTGGACGAAACCATTTCCCCGGGAAGCTCCGCGTTATTGGGTAAACAATCGCGAAGGAACGATGGTCTTACTCTGGTCAACCTCAACTGACGCCGCCAGAACCGAAATTAAAAACGATCCTAAACTAGGGCAGCAACTGGCCGCGATGAAGGAAAGGGAAGGCAACTACTTTATTCAAGCGCTGGATTCTCGCACCGGAAAAACACTTGGCCAGTTGATCGTCGAAACCGGAAAAGGATCGTTCCGTATCAACAGCGTGTTTGCCGTCGACGACTGGTTGATAGTTTCCGACTCTGACAACCGCGTGCTGGTTTACCAGCTTTCAACCGGTCAACCAAAAGGAAAAGTTTTTGGCCAGTGGGTAACCGCCAGCGCCGTTAGCAAACTGATCTGCGTCGAGAACGAAGATGGCAAACTTGCGGTTTACGACCTTGGCTCAATGGAAAAGCGAGACCAGTTTACGTTTTCAAGTCCCCTTTCGATGATGCGTTTCAGCGCCGACGGTAAGAAACTGTTTGTGCTGGCCGCGGACCAGACGGCGTATGTCTTGGACGTATCATCGCTGGCTCGCTGATCTCTTGGACGGTGACGTCAGACTTATCTTTCTGAACCTATCCTGGCTCTCCTTGACAGCTTAGGAGAGAGTACGATATTCTCCTAATCAAATTAGGAGGACGCATGTCAGGTGAGGCACAACTTCTTCCCGGGACACTCGATCTGCTTATTCTAAAGGCAGTCTCTTTAGGTCCCCTTCATGGTTACGGAATTCTTTTGCGCATTGGGCAAATATCAGGACAAGCGTTGCTGGTCGAACAGGGAGCGCTTTATCCCGCATTGTTTCGTTTGGTGCGTCAAGGGCTTTTGAAAGCAAGCTGGGGTACATCAGAGAACAATCGCCGCGCCAAATACTACGAGCTCACCGCCAGTGGCAAAAAACGCCTGCAACAGGAGACTGATGGATGGAATCGCCTTGCCGATGCTATTGCCTCTGCGTTGTCCGCTAAACCGGAGGAAGTATGAAAATTCTGGCTTATCTTCGCTCCCTGGCTGCTAAGTTTTTTCGTCGTTCCCAGGTTGAAGATGATATCGAAGAAGAGCTTCGTGCACACATCCAGCACCATGCTGACGATCTTGAGAGGTCCGGTTTGAGTCGCACAGAGGCCGAGCGCCAGGCACGTATTCGCCTTGGCGGGCAGTTGCGATTCAGAGAGGAATGCCGCGAGGCCCTGGGCGGTAACTTTATTGAGACATTGGTCCAGGATCTGCGCTATGGAATTCGCGTACTACGCAAATCTCGCGGGTTTACCATCGTCTCCATTTTCACTTTGGCGCTGGCAATTTGTGCGAATGCTGTTGTTTTCGGCGTAATAAATTCATTGCTATTGCGGCAACTGAATGTGCCGCATCCCGAGAGTCTGTACGCGCTAGAATTTGCTAAGAACAACAGCACTACAAGTTTGTCTTATCCCGATTACCTTGATCTGCGTGACCGCAATAAGACTTTCGACGGACTGATAGCCTATAACATTGATACGGTTGGGCTCGACACTGGAGGCAACCCAACCCGCACCTGGATCGAGGATGTCAGCGGGAACTATTTCGACGCGTTGGAGATTCAGCCTTACCTTGGGCAGTTCTTTCACGCCTCTGATGAACGCGGGCCTAACAGCATCCCTTCTATCGTGCTGACCTATGCGTACTGGCATACACATTTTCAGGATGATCGAGGAGCGATTGGCCGTGTCATCCAGGTTAACAAGCATCCATTCACCATTATCGGTGTAACGCCGCCTGATTTCCGGGGCACTATAGCCTTTTTTAATCCGGAAGCGTACGTTCCTATTGTTGACCAGGGGGAAGTGTACGGATCGAGTAGTTTGGATGACAGAGGAAATCGCTCTCTACAAGTAGTGATTGGACACTTGAGACCCGGAATTACTCCGGCACAGGCGACTGCGGACCTGGACTCAATTGGATCATACCTGGAAACAACCTATCCGAAAGATCATTCACAAAACGGACAAATGAGATTTGTTCTGACAAGCCCTGCTCTTGGCGGTTCGGATAATGCTCCTTTTATAGCGGCGTTTCTCTCGGGCTTGATGCTGCTGGCGGGACTGATCCTGTTGGCCGCTTGCGCCAATCTTGGCAGTCTGTTCGCGGCGCGAGCAGCAGACCGAAGCCGCGAGATTGCGCTGAGACTTGCTCTTGGCGGCGGGCGATTGCGAATCCTGCGGCAACTATTTACTGAGGCAATTCTGATCTCGCTGATTGGCGGCGTAGTCGGACTTTGGGGTACTATCGTGCTGTTAAACGAGCTGAGCGCCTGGAGGCCCGCACCCAGGTACCCCCTCTACGTGCCAGTTAATCCCGATGCGCGTGTGTATGCAATAGCTTTGCTGCTCGCCCTGGTCAGCGGACTTCTCTTTGGAGCAGTCCCTGTGCGACAGATATTGCATACAAATCCTTATGAGGTAATCAAGTCAGCATCAACCGGCAAAGTAAATCGCCGCTTAAGCATCCGTGACTGGTTGCTTATCGGGCAAATAGCTATTTGTGCAGTTCTGATCACGGCATCCCTGGTGGCAGTGCGGGGTCTGATGCGCTCGCTCCATGGCAATTTCGGTTTTGAACCTGATAATTCAATAGTTGCTGATGCAGACCTGACAATGGCCGGATACAGTATTGACAGGGTTCCCGAAATGCAGAAAAGGATCGTCGACGCTGTAGCAGCGCTTCCTGGAGTTGATGCTGCGGGATTTTCTAACGAATTGCCTTTAGAATTTCCGAATAACGCCCCAGTATTTAAAGACAATACTCCAGACCTGATCCCGGCTAATGTCGCGGCCACCGCCGAATTTTTCAAAGTATCTCCGGGCTACTTCCAGGCTGCCGGAACCAAACTTCTGCTTGGCCGGAACTTTACCTCGCACGACGACAAAGCCGCGCCGCGAGTAGCAGTGGTCAATCAGGAATTTGCCAGAAAAATATTTGGTACCACTGCGAACTCAATAAACCAATATTATAAAACGGAAGATGGCACGCGTGTGCAGGTGGTCGGAATAGTCGAAGATGGAAAGTATGAGAGCCTGACGGAAGAATCAAAGCCCGCGATGTTTTTGCCCATACTACAATGGCCGACTGCTGGCGCTTATTTGGTGGTCCGTTCATCTAGTCGCGATCTGCAGGAATTAGCCACGACCGTACGAAACAACTTACGCGGCCTGGACCCAAGTCTCCCGGTTGTTATTCAAACAAGATACAAGTCAATGGACGCAATCCTGTTGGGTCCACGTATGGCAACGATTTCATTGGGAGTGCTGGGGCTGTTGGGGGCTATGCTGGCAATTACCGGAGTTTTCGGAATGGCTGCATACTCTGTCAGCAAGCGTTTGAAAGAATTCGGAATTCGCATGGCTCTTGGCGCGCAGCGAAAAGATTTGCTGAGTGCGGCCCTTGGACGAGCATTCAAACTGCTTGCAATCGGTTCAGGCGCGGGATTAGTTTTGGGACTCTTGGCCAGCAGCGTGCTGGGATCCATCGTGTATCAGGCGACCCCTCGTGATCCGCTGGTATTAATTGGATCTGTTCTAGCTATGTCGTTGCTGGGTTTGTTAGCAACCTGGATTCCCGCGCGGCAAGCATTGTCTGTTGATCCAATGACATTGCTACGCGATGAGTGAGCTCTCTCCTGAGAGCGCAGGCATTCTTCCTGAAATCCTCTTACACTGTCATTGGAAACGATCTGAATCCTACCGGAAGGATGCGGGCAGGATGCCTGCGCTCCCAGGAAAGCCTTGACATTCTAGGCTTCGTCCGATACGATCCACTAGCCTAGAGATTCTAGGCTTGTTCTATCTTCTGGAGGATCATCTTGACCGCACCAAAAGCCGACCTGCTGCAGGGCACACTGGATATGCTGGTTCTGAAATCGCTCACCCTTGGACCGCTTCACGGTTTTGGAATAATTCAGCGCATCCAGCAGATTTCCGACGGGCTGCTTACCATCGAGCAAGGCTCACTCTATCCGGCCGTCTACCGAATCGAGCAACAGGGTTGGGTTTCTTCAAAATGGGGCGTCACCGAGACCGGACGCAAAGCGAAGTTCTACAGCTTGACGAAATCCGGACTGAAAAAACTGAAAGCAGAAGAAGAGGGTTGGGAACGACTGTCATTGGCCATTGGAAAGGTACTGCAAAGCACTTAGCTATATACGGGGTGATAAGTCATGAAATGGCTGAAGATTGCTATTGCACGCATAAGAGCGCTGGTACTCGGCGAGTCCGTGCAAAGGGATATTGACGAAGAGTTACGAAGTCATATCGAAATAACCACGGAATGGCATATCTCGCGCGGTTTATCGCCCGAAGAAGCGCGACGCAGGGCGCTCCTCACCTTCGGCAATGAAGTCCGGGTCAGGGAACAGGTACACAAGGTCAAAGGCGGCGGACTGATAGAAGAGATAGCGCAGGACACTAAATATGCGGCTCGTATGCTGAAAAAATCTCCCGGTTTCAGCGCTGTTGCCATCCTGACCATTGCGCTGGGTATCGGAGCTACAACTGCGATTTTCAGTGTTATAGACTCCACACTGCTCCGCCCACTTCCGTATCCGCAGCCAGAGCAGCTTGTGAGTATTGCGGCCGATTTTTCCGGGGGCGATGCGCGCGATATCGGATTTTCGCAGCCCGAGCTGGAAGACCTTCAGCATTCAGGAATCTTTGAATACGTCTCAACAGCCTGGTTCGACGAGAATAATCTTACTGGTTCTTCCAAGCCCGCCAGCGTCCGCATCCTTATCACTTGCCCGAACTATTTTGCCTTACTGGGCGTCAAGCCACAGTTAGGTCGCACGTTCGACCCTGAAGATCATTCGCCAGGAATTATTCCCGACGTGGTAATCAGTGATGGGTTATGGAAACGATTCTTTGGCCGCGACCCGAAGGTTCTGGACAAGAGTGTCCGAATGGACACCGATCTGTACCGGATCATCGGAGTTATGCCTCCCGGTTTTGATGCACCGGGGCGAACTGCTGAAGAAAGAAATGTTGAGGTTTGGGCAGCAAGCAGCTTTTATGGCGAGCCTCTGCTAGATCATCCACCGAGGAACGGGCGCAATCTGCCAACCGCGATTGCGCGACTCAAACCAGGATTGTCAATCGAGGCGGCGCAGAGCCGGCTTGACTCGCTGACCAGCGCATTGCAGCATCAGTTTCCCGAGGACTATCCAAAAGATAGCACCTGGTCGGTCCGATTAGTTCCGCTGAAAGAAAGACTGATTGGAAATGTGCGACAGTCATTGATTCTGTTGCTTGCCGCAGTCGGGCTGGTTTTGCTGATCGCCAGTGTCAATGTTGCAAACCTGTTGCTAGCACGCGCCAGCGCCCGCGCGCGCGAAGTGGCGATACGCCAGGCAATTGGCGCGGGGCGAGGACGACTCGCGCGGCAACTGCTGACGGAAAGCGTGCTTCTATCTTTGCTTGGTGGGATCGCTGGGTTGCTGGTTCTTTTCCTTACCAAGGACTTGCTGCTGCGACTGGCACCAGATAGTCTGCCGCGCCTCAACGATATTTCAATAAGCTGGAGCGTTCTGGTTTTTGCGCTCGTAGTTTCGATCGCGACGGGCTTGATTTTCGGTCTAGCGCCAGCGTGGCATGCCGGCCGATTCGATTTAGTCAGTGCGCTGAAAGAATCTTCAAGAGGCTCTACCGGTTCAGGAGCGCAGATGCGCACCCGCTCCGCCCTGGTAGTAACCGAATTCGCACTTTCGTTAGTCCTGATGATCTCTGCCGGTCTTCTGTTGCGCAGCTTCTGGGACTTGCTCAATGTCAGACTGGGTTTTAATCCGCAAAACGTTGTCGCCTCGCGTACCAGACTGCCAGCTCCGAATGATCGCACAGTCGATCTTTATCCAACCCCTAAGCAGGAATCGCCATTCCTTCGTGAAGTGATCCGACGCAATAAAGCGCTGCCCGGAGTCGAAGATGTAGCCCTGGGCGACACATCTTCTATTCCATTGGACGAGAGCATGCGAGATCTGAAATTGATTTCGGAGGGACAGTTTTTATTCACGATCGAAAATTCCGGCTTTAAGAATGATCAAACATCCGTAGCCTATCGTACAAGTGTTACGCCAAACTATTTCCATCTGCTGGAAATTCCGCTGCAGCGCGGTCGTCTGTTCAACGATCAGGATGACGAAAATGCTCCACAGGTTGCGGTGGTCAATGATGCCTTTGCCCGGGCTTTTTGGCCGAATCAGGATCCGCTCGGGAAACGTTTTAAGCGAGCCAGGCCTAACTCTCCGTGGATTACCATCGTAGGTGTGATAGCCAACGCAAGGACTGAATCGCTGGCCGATGCCAGCGTGCCGAAGATTTACCTGGACTTTTTCCAAACAGGAGGAAACCGGATAGCCATTTTCCTGCGTGGACATTTGGATCCCGCTGCTATTTCGGGACAGGTTCGCGATCAAGTGCAATCGATAGATCCGACCCTTCCCGTCACAGACTCCACCATTTTGAACGAGACAGTGGCAACGTCGCTTGCGCAAAGACGATTTTCGATGGAGATGGTTGCGTTATTCGCCGTGACAGCACTGTTTCTGGCCGGGCTTGGAATCTATGGAGTCATTTCATATTCAGTGAATGAGCGCACCCACGAAATCGGAATACGCTTTGCCCTTGGCGCCGAAAGGCGAAACATTCTCAGCATGGTCGTGCGACAGGCATTAGGGCTTGCGATTGTTGGCGCAGCACTGGGGTCAATTTGCGCTTTTATCGTTTCACGTATGATGACCGGAATATTGTACGGCGTCTCCCCTACAGATCCTCTGACATTTATAGCAGTGGCAATCATTTTGATGAGCGTTGCCTTGCTGGGTGCTTACATTCCGGCGCAGCGGGCTGTGCGCGTGGACCCGCTGGTCGCGCTAAGACAAGAGTAGTTGTTAGTAGGCTTGTTGATTTCAAATACATAAGCAGCTTGCTTTGCTGACCCAGTGGTGGTCCCACCGAGTCTCCTAAAGCTGATTAATCCGAGGAGAAATTTGCGATGAAACTCTCATTGCCAGCGATAGCTTTGTTCATACGTCATAGTTCAGATAAATTTCTTATCCGCATATTGGTGATTCTTATCGGCCTGACGTTGCCGATTTGGACTAGCCTCGCGAATGCTCAACGGGTCGATTCGGCTTCGCATTTCACGATAGTGAAGGCAGGCCGCCTGCTTGACCCTCGAACTGGAAACATGCTGTCGCCAGCGGCCGTATTAATTGAAAACAACAAAATCAAAATGGTTGGTACTCCTTCGCAATTGCAGGCTAATCTGCCGGCTGATGCCAAAACAATCGATCTGGGTGACGCAACCCTGCTGCCTGGGCTGATCGACTGTCACACGCATTTGCTTCTCGACGTGATTGTCCCAGCAGAGGCAGAACTCAGTCGACGTAATAACGCCGAATTCGCCCCTGGGCAATTGTTAGCAATCGTCGAATCGCCCACCAAACGCGTATTGCTGGGCGCGCAGTTAGCGCGTGAAGACCTGGAAAGCGGCTTCACTACTGTGCGCAACCTTGGGCACTCCGGTATTGATGGCGACGCTCAGTTACGCGATGCGATCAATGCGGGTCGCGTGCCTGGACCAAGACTTCTGGCGTCCGGGCGTAAACTTATCGCATTGGGTTCCTATCTCCAGAGTCTCAATCCGGCCCTTGCCGATGCGATTATTCAACAGGAATTTCTGCCGATCGATAGCCCGGACAGCGCGCGACGGGCAGTTCGACAGAACGTTTTCCAGAACGTTGATGTTATCAAAGTCACCATCGGCGAGGATATCTCAGTTGCCGAACTTAAGGCAGTGGTTGACGAATCACACCATCAGCATCTAAAGGTGGCCGCACACGCAGCTGATGTGGTAAGCATACAAACAGCGATTGACGCGGGTGTCGATTCTATCGAACACGGCAACGACGTAACCGACGAGCAGCTTAAAACCATGCGCGCCAAAGGAATAGTCTTTGACATAACGCCGACATTTTTTGACGGGTTTTGGATCAAGATTCATGAGACCAGCGTTTTGTCGCCGGAATTTCGATCCAGGCTCGAGTCCTCAGCCAATCGCGGCCGACAACGAGCAGCAGCATTGGTGCAGCGAATAATGAAATCAGGCGTTAAGATTACCGCGGGCTCAGACATGTGCTGGTTCTATCCTGGAAAGACGCGTGGCCAAGCTTCGGCAATGATGTTTTCCGCCTTGCACAAATCCGGAATGGAGTCGATTGACATTATTCGTGCTGTTACGACGAATGCCGCGGAATTGCTGGGATGGCAGGACAAGGTCGGATCTATTGAGGCCGGAAAATTTGCTGATTTAGTCGCTGTTTCCGGGGATCCGATAGCCGACATTACCGAGCTGGAACACATTCAATTCGTAATGAAGGGCGGAGAAGTTGTTAGAAATGACATTGCATCTCGCTAAAAGCTCCTAAAGATCACATAAAATTTTCAATTAATTTCATTCAAACGGAACTTTCCGTTTTCACCCTTCGTTCTTCTCCTTGACAGCTTAGGAGAGTGTGCATTACTCTCCTAACCAACTTAGGGAACAAAACGAATCTTCAGGCTGTCAGTCGGCGTTGTTTCAGTTTTGCGCTTCGGAATCGGAGGGGATATGAAACTGCTAGCCTACTTTCGCTCTGTAATTTACAGCTTTTTTCATCGATCTGCGGTCGAAAAAGAAACAGAAGCCGAGATCAGTAACCACATCCAGTATAGAGCCGATGATTTGCAACGCACTGGTATGGCGCGTGAAGAAGCCGAGCGTCGCGCGCGAATCGAATTGGGTGGCAACATCAGGTTCCGAGAGGAGTCCGTCAAAGCGCTTGGTGGCAATTCAATCGAGACTTTCTTTAAAGATGCCGGTTTCAGCATTCGCATATTACGGAAATCACCCGGATTCACAATCGCTGCAGTCCTGACGCTCGCTTTGGCGATTGGAGCGAACGCAGTGGTCTTCAGTGTAATGAATGGAATCATTCTGCGACCTCTCGGTTTGCCCAAAGAGGAAAGCCTTTATGAAATAGAACGAGGCGACAACGGTTTTCAGTCTTATCTGGACTATATCGACGAGCGAGATCGCAATCGCAGTTTTGAGGACCTTGCGGCCTTTAATGTCGCTCAGGCGGGAATGGATACCGGCGAAAATCCCACGCCAGCGTGGATCTACGAGGTGACGGGGAATTACTTCGATGCGTTAGACATCAAGCCATATCTGGGCAATTTCTTCCACAGCAGCGACGAGCACGGAGCGAACAGCGTTCCATATATCGTTCTGTCTTACACGTATTGGCATACGCGTTTTCAGGATGACCCGAGCGTGGTTGGCCGAGTAGTTCAAGTAAACAAGCATCCTTTTACTGTCGTCGCCGTGGCGCCGCCTGACTTCAAGGGCACATTGGTGTTTGTCTCTCCTGATTTCTTTGTACCGATCGTGGACCAAGAACAATTGAGCGACGTGAATCTCCTTAACGTTCGCAACAAACATTGGGTTTTTATGGTGCTGGGTCACCTTAAACCTGGAGTGACGCCAGCACAGGCTGCAGCCGATCTGAATGCCATCGGCGCTGATTTGGAAAAGACTTATCCGCAAGAGGAACCGCATTGGGCCTTTGGGTTAGCGCGTCCAGGTTTATACGGCAATTTTCTTGGCGGCCCAATCCGCGCCTTCATCGCCGGACTGATGCTGCTTGCCGGGCTGATTCTGGTCGCTGCCTGTGCGAATCTGGGCAGTCTCTTTGCGGCGCGTGCGGCGGACCGCTCAAAGGAAGTTGCTCTGCGATTGGCCCTGGGGGCCAGCAGGCTTCGTATTTTGCGGCAACTATTCACAGAAGCTGTGCTGATCTCGCTCGCTGGTGGAACTGTTGGGTTATTAGGAAGCATAGTTTTGCTGCGATGGTTGAGCGTTTGGAAACCGTTTCCCAGATATCCCCTGAATGTGCCAGTCAATCCAGACACAAATGTTTACATAGTCGCGTTGCTGTTGGCCTTAGCGAGTGGCTTCCTTTTTGGTGCAGTTCCCGTCAGGCAAATATTACGGATCGATTTGTACGAGACAGTAAAGTCGGGATCGCGGGCCAAGGCAGGTGGCAAGATCACCATCCGCGATCTGCTGTTAATCGGACAAATTGCCATATGCGCGTTGCTGGTTATTGCTTCATTGGTGGCAGTCCGTGGATTGATACGTACGTTGCACGGTAATTTCGGGTTCAATCCAAATGGCGCGTTATTGGTGAATCCTATGGTGACTATGGCAGGGTACAGCATTGACAAAGTCCCTAACATACAAAAGCGACTGTTCGACACGATCGCGACAATACCTGATGTAAAGTCGGTTGGGTTAACCAACGAGCCACCATTAGAGGCAGGTGGAACTCGAACGACGGTCTTTACGGATCAGACTTCAGATCTGAGGCCAGCGAATGCTGCCGCTCAACCGTTTATATTCAGCATATCTCCAGACTATATCGATGCTGCGGGTACGGTTTTACTCGCTGGCAGAGATTTCTCGTGGCACGACGACAAGGATGCGCCTCGAGTTGCCCTTATTAACCAGGAGTTCGCTCGCAGGATCTTTGGCGGCACTCAAAACGCAGTTGGAGGTTATTATAAGAGAGCCGACGGCACTCGAATACAGGTAGTGGGCGTCGTCGAAGACGGAAAGTACTATCACGTGACTGAAAAAGCTCAACCTGCAATGTTCCTGCCTCTTTTCCAATTACCGAACTCCGAAACGTGGCTCGTAATCAGGTCGGGCCGCGATCCGCAGCAGTTGGCGCCTGCCGTTCGGAGTGCTTTACGAAATCTTGATCCCGCGATGCCAATTTATACGCAGACGTGGGAGAAGGAATTGGACGGACCGATGTTTGGCCCGGTTATGGCCACGATGGCATTGGGAGTTATGGGAGCTTTAGGTGCAATGCTTGCCCTCACTGGGGTCTTTGGAATGGCGGCATATTCGGTAAGCAAACGCCTTAAAGAACTTGGTATTCGCGTGGCACTGGGTGCGCGCCGAAACGATGTGTTGCAGGCTGCACTCGGTCGAGCGTTCAAACTGCTGGCGATCGGTTCGGTGGCCGGATTGGTGCTGGGTGCGATTTTTAGCCGAGTATTATCTGTAATAGTTTACATGGCGACACCCCGTGACCCACTCGTTTTAATCGGAGCAGTGCTGGCGATGGCATTGCTGGGGCTACTGGCAACCTGGATTCCAGCGCGCCGCGCCTTGTCAGTCGATCCCATGAGGCTGTTGCGCGAAGAATAATCCCTGGGAGCGCAGGCATCCTGCCTGCCTGCTTCGAGAGGTATAACTTTGGCAATAACGATTTTCGTGACTAAACGAATGCAGGCAGGATGCCTGCGCTCCCAGGGGTGAATGGAGGAAATCATGAAATTCTCGTCATACTTTCGTTCTGTCGCGACAAAGTTTTTCCATCGCTCCCACGTCGAACAAGAAACGGAAGAAGAGCTTCGCTCGCACATTGATCATCGCGCCGATGAACTGGAAAGATCAGGTATTGATCGTGCGGTCGCAGAGCGCCGCGCACGAATCGAATTCGGCGGCGACGTCAGGTTCAAAGAGGATTCGATGAAAGCGCTTGGCGGTAATTTTATTGAGACGCTCTTCCAGGATACCCGCTTCAGCCTTCGCGTGCTGCGCAAATCACCCGGTTTCACTTTAGCCAGCATTTTGACTCTGGCGCTGAGCATTGGCGCGAATGCAATTGTCTTCAGTGTAATGAACGCGTTCCTCTTGCGGCCGTTGAACGTGCCTGATGCGAATTCGTTATATGCGGTTTGGCGCACCAAGGCCAACCTCGCCACAGAGTCTTATCCTGATTACCAGGATCTGCGCCAGCGCAATCGCAGCTTTGAAGATCTGGCCGCATTTACCGTGGCGCCAGTCGGATTGGATACAGGATCAAGCCCCACGCGAGCATTCATCTCTGAAACAAGTGGAAATTACTTTGATGCCCTGAAAGCGCAGCCTTTCCTTGGGCGATTCTTTCACCCGTCGGATGAACACGGTCCTAACAGCGCTCCGTATATCGTGCTTACGTACAACTACTGGCATACGCATTTTCAGGACGATAAGGGCGTGTTAGGGCAGGTAGTTCAACTCAACAGCCATCCGTTTACAATCATCGGTGTAACGCAACCAGAATTTCGAGGAACATTGATCTTCGCCTCTCCTGATTTTTTTGTACCATTGGTGAACCAGGAACAAATCGAGGGAACAAACAATCTGGACAACCGGAAAGACCGCTCGATCTTTATGGTCATAGGCCACCTCAAATCAGGTGTCACTGAGGATCAGGCGGTTGCCGATTTAAAGTCAATTGGCGAGTACCTGGAAAAGAATTATCCGCAGGATGATGGCAACATGGACTTTTCTCTTGCCCGCCCTGGTTTGTACGGAGATCGGCTGGGGCGTCCGGTTAAAGCATTTTTGGGCGCACTGATGCTACTTGCTGGACTGATTCTGCTGGCTGCCTGCGCCAACCTCGGCAGTTTGTTTGCGGCACGCGCAGCAGATCGCTCAAAAGAAGTTGCGTTACGACTGGCGCTTGGGGCTGGCCGCGTGCGCATACTCCGGCAGTTATTCACTGAAGCCATATTGATTTCTCTGGCTGGAGGTGCTGTAGGAATTGCAGGGAGTTTCGTGCTACTGAAACAATTGAGCGTCTGGCAACCATTCCCGAGATTTCATATCAATGTGCCGGTAAACCCGGACGCGAACGTT
>Ga0070741_10004719_pt1 | contig 31518 bp, 38 predicted proteins | sample Coa_R1_4_FD_66440 | JGI IMG/M metagenome (GOLD analysis project Ga0070741, IMG submission 66440) | Surface soil microbial communities from Centralia Pennsylvania, which are recovering from an underground coalmine fire - Coalmine... | ecosystem: Environmental > Terrestrial > Soil > Unclassified ... | reverse complement strand
CGGACAAAAGAGATGCCAGATTTGTGAGATATTCATAAAGTGGGATGGCCTCTGGTGCCCGTGCTGCGGCTACCGCTTGAGGACAAAGCCAAGGAATTTGAAGTACAAGGCAAAGCTGAGGGCGAGGACGAAGAAGCAAGAGCTCAAAGTAGCCAAGCCAATCACAGTTCGCGTAAGATAAGCCAATGGACAATGGGCCTGACGTTCTTGTGAGCAAGATCGCCAGCCCAAGCACTGGACGCAATTTTTTCCTCCAGAGCACCTTTTTTCAAAATGGATGTTTTGTAGTAATATCCGAAGGCGAGCAGTGGCGCATCGGCGCAGTCTATGTAGCAATCAGCGCGTCAAACAAGGTCAACGCTGCAAAGGTCATCCCAAGCAAGTACGATTCAATATTTATCAATACCATTGCAGAAAAGGTGTCATCCATGATAAATGGGATATGCCTGGTTTCGTTACATAGCAAGGCACAGCTCCAGCTGGAGGACATGAAGGCAATTATGGGAGAGGTTATGAACACAATAGGTAGCAGGAAGCATGAAGAACAATAACCCGGATTTTCGTAGTTTTCTGTCCCTGCTCGAAAACGAGCGGGAGCTTGTACGCGCTAAAAGAGATGTAAGTGCAGAATACGAGATTGCAGGAGTCGCGGCAAAGTTGGACGGCAAGCAGGCAGTATTGTTTGAGAAGGTACGCGGAAGCAGGATTGCCGTAGCATGCAACGTGTCTGGCACGGCAAGGAGGTTCTACCTAGCCATAGCAGGCGCAAAGCCGGCGCAGGCAGCCGACATAAAGATGGCGATCCACTCCCGCATCACTGAAGCGCTTGGCAAGCTGTCAGAGCCGGCCAAGGCGCAGGGCGGCGCACTGTTTGAGAAAAATTCGTCAAAGAACTTGCAAGACCTACCGATAGTTACACATTTTGAAAAGGACGCCGGCCCGTTTATCACGTCATCCATTGTTTTTGCAAAGGATCAGGAAAAGGGCAACCAGAATTCGTCGACCCATAGGCTGCTCAGGCTGGACGAGCGGCACATGGCGATACGCATGGTGGAAGGCAGGCATCTCCACAAATGTTTCACGTACGCGCGCGACCACGGACAAGACCTGAAAGTCGCGATAACGATAGGTGTGCACCCTGCAGTCAGCATCGCTGCAGCCTATCAAGCAGCTTATGGAGTCGATGAAATGCAGATAGCAAACTCACTCCTTGATGGCAGGCTCACGCTTTCAAAGGCAGGCTATTCCCAGCTTTATGTTCCAAGCCACGCCGAGATCGTGCTTGAAGGGAGGATACTCAAGGACAGGACGCAGGAAGAATGGATGGTCGAGATGCTCAGAACCTATGACTTCAAGCGCAAGCAGCCAGTCTTTGAACTTGAAAAGATCATGTTCCGTGATAATGCGATCTATCACGATATCTTGCCGGGCTATGCAGAGCACAGACTGCTGATGGGCATCCCTGTCGAGGCAAAAATGTTTGATTCTATCAAAAACGTAGTTCCGACGACCCAGGCTGTGCACCTGACAGACGGCGGCTCGAACTGGCTTGCAGCAGTAATACAGATCAAAAAGCGTCTGGAAGGAGAACCAAAGAACGCTCTCTTGGCGGCATTTGCAGCCCATCCATCGCTCAAGATGGCGACTGTTGTGGACGACGACATTGACCCGACCAACCCTGTGGCAGTAGAGTACGCAATAACAACCAGATGCCAAGCCGACAGGGGATTCATGATCATACCAAACGCCAAGGGCTCGAGCCTCGACCCGTCAAGCGACCAAGCAAACCTGCTTACTACAAAAGTTGGAATCGACGCGACTGCAACGTTCCTGAAGGCAAAAGAGAGGTTCGAGATAGCCAGAATCCCCGGAGAAGAAAAAATAAAGCTTGCCGACTATTTGTAAACCGGACAAGAGATTAAATAGCCTTCAATAGTAAAGGAATAGAGTCATGAAGCCTAACAATTATGCGATGAAGGATTGGCATCTTGAACACGTTGAAAAAGTCATTATACGTTTTGTCAAGGGGATATCCCCTGACGCTTCCTCTTTTGAAAAACGAAACTACAAAAAATACAGCACGGTTTCAAGCTGTGCAAAGCAGATCGAATACGACATCAAGCACGGAGTCACGATGGACGAGGTGCTCAACGTTGTCAGGAAGATTAGGCATGACAAGCAGTTCAAGGAACTCCAAAAGAACCCTGAGTCGCTCCAGCGCCTGGACGAGATTGAAAGGCAGATCTCGGCTCCAAAAAAAGTGGCAACGACGTGGTACTAGATGTCCGAGTTTCGCTTCACTGACGGCAACCTAATCGTCCTTTACGCAGTCCACAAGGGCAAGACAGCTGATGGCGCACTTCCAGACTATATCCTCGAGCGGGTCAAAGTGGGCCTCGAGACCTATGGCATGGTCATGCGCTCAAAGGCAGACAAGCACAAGACGATGGTCATGATAGTGGGCGAGCTGGGGCCGGCGGAAAAAGTAAAAGGAGCATTGGTGCAGGGCGGCGTAAATCCTGACATCATTGCGATAGACACAGATTCGCAGAACATGGCGCAGACCATTGACCGCGTGCATGGCATGATAAAGAACAAGCCGAACCCGCCATTCATTTACTTTATCGGCTCGGTGTGGCTGCACGATATTTTCAATTCCACGGTGGTTTCAAAGATGAAGGGATACCGCGTGCAGTTTTACGGCGCGCTGGATCACCGGCCAGTGGACGAGGTAGAGCGTGAAAAGGCGCTTGATGTACCGAAAAAGGGAGTAGAGTACTACAAGCAACAGGCCAAGAACAAGGCGGTTGACATGGTGCTCAACTTCATTTTCCCGGACTAAGATTTTAATACCCTTCCCATGTTCGGCTAGTAATAGTGCGGTCATCGTCCAGTTTGGTCTAGGACACTGGCCTTCCATGCACATGCGAAGACAGCCCGTAACCCGGGTTCAAATCCCGGTGACCGCACCTTTCTTCTTATGGCAGCGTGGTGGAAAAGTCCTTTGTGTCCTGCGTGGTTCCGGACTCGATGCCGGCAGTGCCAGCGGCGCTCCACTTTATGCCAGAAATGTTGTTCAGAATCTTGTTGAATATCTGGGCATTGGCGTCAGAGTAGTCTATCTTGACTGCAGTGTCCCTTATTGGCACGTGAGTGCCGGAAAAGAGTGCGGGCCGGCCATTGAGCGGGACATCTTCGTACGAGATGGTGTAATGTCCGAGGTCAACTCCGTCGGCAAACAGCTCGTAGTCGATCTGCGACGTAGTCAGCGTAATGTCGTTTGTGTTGGTGACGTTAAATGTCAGCTGCAGGTTGAGCGACTGCTCGCCCTGACTTCCTGACAGGAGCTCGACCTTGCTCAGCTCGATCCCGAGCTTGTCCTTGTCAATCGGCGTATAAACAATAAGCGGGTAAAGGATGATAGTAAGTGCAACTGCGGCGATTGCGCCAATCAGCGCAAGTCTCCTCGGGCCTATTATCAAGCTCAAGGCTAGCTGAATTGGCGAGCTGATTAAAACCTTTCTGGGAAGGGCAGCATCGATAATATACCGCGAAAAATGTGAAAATAACGTGGCTGTTGAAGACGCCCTTGTCACGTGGGTGCACCTGATATGCGCCTCGATATGGGTTGGGGGCTCGATCTTTATCGGAGCCGTGCTGGTGCCCGTCCTCAAGTCTTACGCCAAGTCGGTTGAAGAGCTGGTCACGCTCATGGTCAAGATAGGCAGACGCTTCAACAGAATAACAATTCCCGCCTTTGCGATCCTGATGGCAACAGGCGTCTACAACTCGCGCGCATTCATTTCAAACCCCGGCGCGCTCTTCAGCACAGAGTACGGCACCATACTTTTGATAAAGATAATCCTCGTGTTTGCCACCGTCATCACTTATATCGTCCATGTCAGGCTGTTGAACGCGAACATGGAGCGCAAGATAATGTCTGGTCAGGGCGGCAACGTCTACGTCCAGTCGATAAGGACAAAGATAATCATCCTTGGCGAAGTGATCGTTGTACTGTCGGTGGCGATACTTTTGCTGGCGGCGCTGCTTGACGCCGGCGGGTTCTAGCCTTCTATCGTGACTATGTAGCTGCTGCCTTGCTGCTCGATTCCGTACTTGCAGCCAACTATTTGGCTTGCCACTTGCAGGTTCGTGCGCAGGTGCTCTGTCACCCTTGCGATCCTGTATTTCGACCTGCCCTTGGCAAGCGCAAGCGGCAGGACTAGCATGTCTGCAAGGAACGCATCTACCGGCATCTGCGCCAGGCTGCTTTCAAGGTAGCGCTCTGCTGCTTCCGCTCCCACGGCTTCTGCGCGCTTGCCCAGTTCGCCTATCGAGTCGCCCCCGATGAAGGGCCCAAAGTCTGAGGAAGAGTAGATGAGGATCGAGGAGCCGGGCGAAAACGACGTCTCCAGCGAAGCAGTGTAATTGCTGCATCTTATCCCTTTTTTCTCTAGCGCAAGCAGCGCGGACGTTGTCTGTCTCTCTGCCACGTGCCTTGGCAGCTGGCTGCACACGCTTGTTATTTTCGGCTCTACATCCCGGCCATTCAAGAGTTCGATCGTGCCGGGCGCCTTGCAAGACTCGATGTCAGCCTTCACGATGCCCCCGCCCTTTGGATAGTACCCGCGCTTTAGCACGTCGGCTGAAAACTTGATCCCGATGTTGCGGTATGCGTCTGCCACGACGTGCCTGACGTAGTCGATGGTCGGGCTTGCCTTTACGTCAGTCCCGCCGACAAGCTCGATTTCCAAATTGTTGCCTGACAGCGAAACTGCCGGCACCACAGTCATCAATATCATCGGGATGCTGCCAGCCGTCCCGACGTCTACCTTGAGCGAGCCGCCTTCAAACCTGCCAGAAGGGGCGAACCTTACCCATTCAGCCCCCACTTGCAGGTTCTCAATCTTTGCATGGAAGAGGTCGCCAACAACCTTTATCGAGGTCAGGTGCTGCGGGCGCAGGCCGGGATTCTGGCGCTTGGCGCGTATACCTATCACCTCTACGGACCGACCTGTAATTGCCGAAAGCGAAATTGCGGTGCGCAGAATCTGGCCGCCGCCCTCGCCCTGCGAGCCATCAATCCTGACCAGATCAGAAGACAATGCCAATAGCGATCGCGATTTTGCTTAAATATGTTTAAAATAGCGTCGCTTCCAGCATATCGATGTTGACGACAGGGCTTTTCATCGGCCGCTTTCAACCCTTCCACAAGGGGCACTTTGCAACTGTGAAGTTTGCGCTTGGCAAGGTCGATCTGCTGGCAATAGTGGTCGGCAGCGCGCAAAAGAGCCATGAGCCCAGAAACCCGTTTACCGCAGGCGAGCGCGTCACGATGATAAAGAGGGCGCTTGATGCCGACTCTGAGATCGATATAAAGCGCATACTGATAATACCAGTCCCGGACGTCGATGTCCATTCGATGTGGACGCGGCAGGTAGACATGCTCGTGCCAAGATACGACGTCGTGTTTGCAAACGATCCGTTCACCTTGTTACTCTTCCGGGAAAGAGGGATCAGGACGGAAGAAGCTCCATTATTCAAGCGCGAAGAAATGTCCGCCACTGAGGTCAGGAGAAGGATGGCGTCAGGCGAAAAATGGCAAGAGCTCGTGCCCAAGCCTGTTGCAGAGACCATCAAAGAAGTTGGCGGCGTCGAGAGGGTTAAGTCGATTGCCGAAAAGCATATGCCTGGCCACCGAAGAGAGTAGAAAATATATTTCTAGCTGGTTTACCATACATAGTTGTTGTTTGGCAAGAGCGAGTTCAGCAACGGGAGGCACCCAAGACTGCTTGAAGAGCCGTGGTTTCTCGACCTGCAAAAGCTCACAAACGAGGAGCTGATGCGGATGTACACAATGATTGCCGACGGCAGATACAGGTTTGTCAAGAACGCCTGGTACATCCCTATAGGTGGCGACCAGCGCTGCCCGATAATGGTCGCAAAAGGTTTCAGGTCGCCTGACACTCTTGGCAGGATGGCCGAGTTCCAGGACACCGCAAAGGCGCTAGAAGGCGAGTTCCGAAACTTTATCGACGCGTGGGACTTTGGCTACATCAAAGAAAAGGATATCGAAAAAGCAGTGCTAAAGATACTCGAGTCAAGGAACATTGCGATAACAGAGCGCAGCTAATAATCGATGCGCGCCAGTACACTGCATGGATCCTTTTGCGATTTCAGGCACGTTTTTTGGAGATCTACTCAGGTCCACGATCGCGCTTTTTGTAGTCATTGACCCTGTAGGCAGCGTGCCTCTTTTCATCATTATAACGCAAAAGATGGAGCGCGCCGAAAGAGCTTCAGTCACGAAAACTGCGATAATCACCGCAGCTGGCCTGCTCTTTGCCTTCGCAGTTGCCGGCACACAGATACTGTCTGTATTTGGGATCACGGTCTCTAGCTTTATGGTGGCCGGCGGCGTGCTCTTGTTTATTGTGGCTATTGAATTGCTGACGCATAGCGAATGGAGGTTTGGAGCCGCGGGAGCACAGGGCGAGTCAGGGGTCGTCCCGCTTGCGTTCCCACTCCTTGCTGGCCCCGGCGCGATAACTGCTGTGATAATCTCATTTCAGACCGCGGGCCTTGTCGTGACAGCGATATCCATAGTGATAGTCATCGGCATAACCTATGTCATTCTAAGATTTGTTGACAGGATTTACAGGGTGCTTGGAAGGCGCGGCTCCATAATCGTCACCCGCGTATTTGCAGTTCTAATTGCGGCAATTGCAGTCCAGTTCATTGTGGACGGGGCTAGGACGCTTTTTGCCTAGAGTTAATATACTCTCTGGCCACCTTTGAAAGCGTTGGCAAAGCCCGATAGTGGCGGCTACAGGGGAGCAGGTCTTCAGCTGCTGTCAAGGCAGGGCGTGTCTGTGGGCGACAGCGTCAGAGTTGCCACCGAGGACGGCGAGATGTTTGGCGTGCTCATGCCAAGGTACGAATTGGCAAGCGATGACTACATTGTCATAAAGCTAAAGAGCGGCTACAACACCGGCATTCAGGTAGGCAGGATAAAGTCAATAACAAAGTTGCAAAAGAATGAAGCCGCTGCTACAAAAGCGCCTGAAATTATTGAAGATGATCGCTTGCCAAAAATTGCATTGATCAGCACTGGCGGGACGATAGCAAGTAAGATAGACTACCGCACCGGCGGCGTGCGCGCAGCGCTTTCCGCTTCTGAACTGTATGCTTCGGTGCCCGAGCTTGCAAGCCACGCTTCAATCGATCCCGAAGTTCTCCTGAGCGAGTACAGCGAAAACCTGAAGCCGGAGCACTGGACCATGATAGCAGAGAAAGTTGTCGAAAAAATCAGGACTGGCAAATACCGCGGGATTGTCGTGTCGCACGGCACTGACACGATGCATTATACTGCCGCTGCGCTCAGCTTTGCGCTCCAGAATCTGCCAGTGCCAGTGGTGCTTGTAGGCGCTCAGAGGTCATCTGACAGGCCGTCTTCTGACGCGGCGCTCAACCTGCTTGGTGCCACGATATTTGCGATAAAGTCAGAGTATGCGGGCGTCTTTGTGGCAATGCACGCAGGCACTTCCGACGACGCGGTTGCCTGCCACATAGGGACGCGGGTGAGAAAGAACCACACCAGCAGGCGCGACGCGTTTGAGTCGATAGATGTGACGCCCGTCGCCCTTGTAAGGAATGGCGCAGTAGAGATGCAGGAAAAGAGCATGATCGAGCTTGCAAAGAGATCAGACGACAAGATTGATGCAAAGACGAAATTTGACGACAGGGTCGCGCTATTGAAATACCACCCCGGCTTTGACCCCAAGTTGATAGAGCACATAGCTGCCGCAGGTTACAAGGCGATAATCCTTGAAGGGACTGGTCTTGGGCATGTGAGCAAGGAGTGCTTCCTGGCGCTGCAAAAGGCAGTCGATGTGGGCGTAATCGTGTGCATGACTTCGCAGTGCATTTGGGGGCGCGTCAGGATGACTGTTTACGACACCGGCAGGGACCTCCTTGGCATCGGCGTTATTCCGCTGTCTGACATGATATCTGAAACCGCGACCGTCAAAGCGATGTGGGCGCTTGCAAACACAAAGAATGTCAAGAAAACGATGCAGGAAAGCATTGCTAACGAGATTTCTTCCAGCATTCCAATAGAGAAGGCTTAATACCTGCGCGAAGCGATTTTCTATCCCAGTGACACTAGACCCTGCATCTCTGGATTTGAAGGTCGGCTTTGAGATACACCAGCAGCTGGCCACAAAGAGCAAGCTGTTCTGCAACTGCGGCTGCAAAGAAGCAGACAGTTATGATTACACATTCATGCGCAGACTCAGGCCAACCCAGAGTGAGCTTGGAGCTTTTGATCCTGCTGCAATGTTTGAAGCAAGCAAGATGCGGACAGTTGAATACATGTCTGCTACCGGCTCTAGCTGCCTTGTAGAAGCAGATGAAGAACCGCCGCACGACGTCAGCAGGGAGGCGCTTGAAACTGCGTTGATATTTTCACTCGCCCTCAATTCAAAAGTGATGGACGAGATCCACGTGATGCGCAAGATAGTCATCGACGGCTCGAACACCACAGGCTTCCAGCGCACGATGCTTGTAGCGTCCGGCGGTCATCTCGATGTTGCAAGTAAGCGGGTTGGCGTGCAGAGCATCTGCCTTGAGGAAGACGCCGCGAAATTGATCGAGGATGACAAGCAGGTTCGAAAATATGACCTTGACAGGCTCGGGGTGCCTCTTGTGGAAATCGCGCTAGACCCGGTGACTGGCAAGCCTGACGAGATAATGCAGGTTGCCCTGACGCTTGGCAGGCTGCTCCGGGCAAGCAGGCGCGTCGCCCGCGGGCTTGGCAGCATCAGGCAGGATGTCAACATCTCGGTGCAGAATGGCGCGGTGGTAGAAGTCAAGGGCGTGCAGCAGCTAGACCAGCTGATAAAGGTGATAGAGCACGAGATGCAGAGGCAGCATGGCCTGATAGTAATCGCGGAAAAATTGAAGGAAAGAAAAGTTGACGCCGGCAAGGTAGGCGACAGGATCGAAGATGTCACTGACATATTGGGCAAGGCGCAGTCAAAGATAGTAAAGCAGATTCTTGACGCGCCAGATTCGACATTCAGGGCTATAAGGGTGCCGGGATTTGCAGGCATGATTGGCCTAGAGCCGTACAAAGACATCAGGCTTGGAAAGGAGCTTGGCAAGCTGGTCGGGTTTTATGACCTGAAAGGCGTGTTCCACTCGGACGAGCTTCCAAACTATGGCATCACGGAAAATGAAGTTGCGGCAGTAAGAGAGAAATTGGAAATGGCTGCCGATGACGCGTTTGTGATTGTTGGTGGTCCAAAAGACAGAGTGGAATTTGCTTCTGCTGCAATAATCAGCAGGCTAAAGGCTGCAATTGCAGGAGTCCCTGCAGAGACTCGTTCTGCCACTCCTGACGGCAAGACTGTATTTCTCAGGCCAAGGCCCGGAGCGGCCAGGATGTACCCCGAGACAGATATACCACCTATTCCAGTTACAGAATCAACACTTGCATCCCTGACAGACAGTGTCCCGAGATCATGGGACGAGGTGATAAAGTCGCTTATGAAAAAATACGGCCTGAATGAAAAACTGGCAAAGGAAATTTTCGATTCTGACTACCTTGACGTGTTTGAGGAAATTGCAGGCAAGACAAAAACACCGCCCACCTTTATAGCGTCAAAGCTTACAGAGGACGTCACCAGTCTGCAAAGGCAGGGCATGAACGCGTCTGCTCTGACATACGACATGATAAAGGAGGCCTTTGCAAAGCTTGACAATAGCGCGATAGCCAAGGAATCCATCATCCTGATATTTGAAAAACTGATGAAAAAACAAGCCCAGACCGTTGAGGAGGCAATAAAGGCAGCCGGCATAACTTCAATAAGCGACGAGGAATTAAGCGCCATGATCGACAAGGTGATCAATGATAATATGGCGGCTGTCAAGGAAAAAGGCGCAAACTCACTTGGGATGTTGATGGGAAGGGTCATGGCAGTAGCTAGGGGCAAGGCTGACGGGCAAAAGATAAACGCAATGCTGAAAGAAAAGATGCAAAAGCTGGTCAACCAATAATGTACAAGCCAAAAGCCACGCGAGACATTTACACTGAGTCGCTGTCTGTCAATTCCGCAAGCCTTGAGAAGCAGCTTGCAGAGCAATCCGTGCATGCCGGCGAGATCAGAAACATCATCGACATAGTTTCAAAAATATACAATGAAAATGTCGACAGGATCGTGCTGGAATGCGACAGGGACATGATCGCGCTAGAGCACGTGCCAAGCCCGCTGAAATTGTTCATCGATTGCCTTGCATCCATGCAAAAAACGCTCAACATATCACCGCCGGCCCGCGCACTGATTCAGAGATATGCATCAGCATGGGAAGACTGGATGTAGCCAGAAAGGTTCTTTAGATGTACCAGGTATTGTAGACCAGCTGTGGCAGGCAGATTTGCCGACGAGAAGGCAGACTTTCATCCCCGGGCGTGGCTGTCCAGGTACAGGCGTATTTCGATTGGCTACCTCACAAAGATGCTTCTCTTTTACCACGGAATCGGCATCTTGCTGTTGTTGATTGGGACGTACGCTGTAGAGCAAGCGTTACCGGACTACAAGGAGCCTGACATCCCGAGATCGCTCCCGGCAGTGCTTGCAGCAGGGCCGATAGAGGAAACGGTATTCTTTGGCATCCCGTTCTATGTATTTGGAAACGCCTACTCGGTACTCGTAACAGGCGCGTTCTGGGCGGCTATACACCTGCTCAACACTACCAGCCTGACTATCAACAGCCTTGCGTTTGGCAACCTGCTCTTTGTGGTGCCGTCGCTCTTTTTCAGCCTCAGAACATGGGTGAGCGGCAAGGGCTGGTTCTCGGTGCTTGTGCATTCCGCGTGGAACGGGATATTCTTTGCAGCGGGTTGCTCGACCGGCGATTTCACCTGCACTATGACTGACAGTGACATCAACGGGACAATACTGACAATCCTGTTATCAGCCGGCCTGCTTGCCGCGACCTATTTCCTGTACAGGAGAAGGAAGAGCAAGGAGCGCAGAGAATTACAGCGCAACTCCGAATCTAATAAATAGGCCGCGCCTTTTGTTAGAAACGAAAATGAGCCAGGCTGACAGCGTAAACGTCACCGTGACCGTGGGAGACGTAAAGGTCCAGTTCAGTGGCTCTGCAGAATCTGTCATGTCGTCTGTCATCAACTTTCTCTCAAAGCAGGTGCCATCGATGGATCTAGCAAAAAAGATCTCGCTCAACTACACTGCGCCAGAGCTCATCGAGACCTATGCGCACTTGATCAAGATGACGCCCGAAGGTCCACGCGTGATACCGGAAGGCGACGCTCGGCTGTCGGACAAGGACATGGTCGCGCTTCAGCTCGTCGCGTCAAAAATAGCCAAAGACCTTGGCAGGACGCAGGACGACGCGATGCAGGTGGCAGAGATACACGCGTCAACCGCGCTCAACCCAAAATCAATCAGCTCAAGGATTTCAGAAATGGTCAAGGCCGGCCACGTTGCGCGTGACGAAAAAGAACCGGGAAAATACCGAATCACTACGGCAGGAATCCACTGGCTCAATTCCACGATAGCAAAAAAAGTCAGACAGTAGAGTCAGGCGGTCTCTTTTGGATGTAGCGGTAATTGCGCATCGTGCCTATCCTTGTGAGTATGTTTTCCCGCACCATGTCCGTGAGCGAATGCGAAACGGCTGTCCTGTCGTAGTTGTATCCGCGTCTTGACAGCTCTTCATGCACTTCGCCAAGCGATCGTTCTGTACCGAAATAGCCTTCAACCCAGAGGCTTTCAAGAAGCCCCCTGCATGTCATGCCGCCTTTTGGGGAGGTCTTTTGCTCGCCATCTGTTGATCTAGATTCAGCAACAGGTCTTGATTTGAGTGACTCTATCTCCCGCCGCAGCTCGTCAAATTGCGCCTGAATAGCCGGGCTGACAAGCTTGGTCGTGTCAAGGCTGGAGAGCACGTTTTCCACTACCTGCTTGACTCTGGTCTCAAGGCAGGTGATCTCGACTTCCCACTCGCCATGCTTTAGCTTTATCTTGACTTCCTCGGCCGGGCGGTCGTTCATGTGCCTATATATAGTCGACAATTGATGCTATTGATAAACCTGTTGCTGACCATATTGTTCATGTTGCGCAATATTAATATATTTGTGCCCGCAGTTATTGTTGAGCAACATGGCCACGCAACTAAATCCACCTTTTGGCGCTGAGAGCCTGAGTCTGGGCGATCTAGGAATAGCAGAGTCAGTGAGCAAGTGTCTAGCACCAAAGCTAGAGCAGCTTAGGGGCAAGAAAATAGTGTTCAGCCACGACGACAAGAAAATGATCCCAGTTGACGGCTGGGGCCTAAAGTCAAACCCCTATTGCGCAACAACAGTGACAACCGTCCGCCCGATCAATGAAAACGCAATGGTGGCCGCAATCGACTCTAGCAGTGTAAAGCTGGCCGAGACTGAGGAGGGGAACCTGTATGGGATCAAGTGCGGAGTTGCGATGGCCTATGGCGGCAAGGCACTGATGCACTTCAAGATAGGCCCGGTGCTGTTTTACCTTGGCGAAAGCACGATCCACGAGTCAGAGCTTGAAGAGCGGCTGGCAAGGTTGGTGCTCTTTGACGACGATCTGGCAAAGAGGCTGATTCGTGTGCGCGCTGAAAGGGCGGTGCAGAAAGAGCTTGCGAGCCACTTTACAAATTCAATAATCCTTGTCGACGGATCGCTCAAGGCGTCGCTCTTTGAGGACAGGGAGCGCAGCCTTGGAAAAATAGCGGAAAGCTGCATTTTGCGCAGAAACATTATGATCGGGATCAGCAAGGGAACGAAATTGAAAGCGCTTGACAGGGCTGCTGCTCCGCTAACTAAAGTGCCGGGGCCGGCGTACATCGAAGTCGACGCCATCATCAAGAGCCTGATCAGAAACACTGTCGGCAGCAACCTGATGGTAAAGCTGGAAAAGAATTCACCAGTGCTCCGCGCAGACATCGTAGGCGACAAGAGCGAATCGCTTGGTATGCTGCTTGGAAACGACCCGGTGGCAAGCGGATATCCTGAAACTCTCCGGCTTGCGCATTACATCTCTACATTTACGAGCACTGAGATGACCTGCCTCCGAAGCCACGTGCTCAACAGCTACGACGTAACAGAGCTGGCGGCAGATGATATACGCAAGACTCTTCTGGGGTCGATCTCGGTATGAAGATTCTCTCAAAGAATGGCAATGAATTATTGCTCTTGGCAATGAAGGACGACTCGGCTGCAAAGGGCGACTACCTCCTGATAGAAGACGGCAAGAGCAAGCGGAGTATGGTCGTGCAGGTCTACGATGAAGAATACCTGTCGTCGCAGGCGCTGATCGAGGACATGGTCAGGGAAGAGGTGGTCAACGCATCAAGCGTCGAGAACCTCCATGATCCGCTTAACATCGGAAGCCTTTCGCGCCTTGTGAGGGACGCTAGGATATTCAAGGCAAAGATAAGGGCGGCAATAAGCGAGGGCAGGTTGACAAGTGATGTGACGTGGCTGCCGTCAAGGGTTGATTCCAGAATAAGGCGGCTCAGAATGAAAGAGCTTGACTCTCTCCTTGGGAGGTATGGCGTGTTTCCGATCCCACTTGGCAGGGTTGGCGACAGCGAGGAATTTGAGATCTATGCAGAAGACCTTGACGGCAAGCTTTCAATCATCACCGGCAAGAAGGAGTCTGGCAAGTCGCACCTCTCAAAGATGCTCGTTAAGACTCTGGTACAGCACGGCGCGTTTGTGGTGGTGTTTGACCTGAACAACGAATACAGCGGCCTTGGGTGGAACCGCAATGGCACCCCTTCCTCGATTCATAGGCAGGTGCAAATATTAGAGCCGGGCAAGACACTGAGGTTTTCGCTAGACTACTGCGGCAAGGCCGCGATTTCCGGCATGTTGAAAAACGCTCTGGACATGCCGGCCGCATCGCTCAGGGAATTTTTCAGGATCTGGGACTGGCTTGAAAACAAGCAGTCACTTGGGATAGACGCGATAGGCAATGCAGTAAACACCTGGAATATCAACGAGCTCGTGCGCGACGCGCTGGTGTCGCGCTACCATGTCATCCAGTCGTCGCGCCTGTTCGCTGATAGCGGCTTTCAGTTTGAAGAAGTAATGTCTGCAAAGAACGGGTGCGCGATGGTCATCAACATGGGAGATGTTTCGCCCACGATCAGGCGGATGGTAGTCGAATTGGTGCTGAGCAAGCTCGTGGACCTGCTTGAGCGAAAGCAGATACAGCCAATATTCCTGTTTGCAGAGGAAGCCCACCTCTACATCCGCGATACGTACTGGGAAGACATCATTACCCGTATGAGGCACTTTGGCATCTACACCACTTTTATCACGAACCAGCCTGACGCAATAAGTGATGGCATCTACCGGCAGGTTGACAACATATTCTTGTTCAACTTTACAAACGACAGTGATCTCGACAAGATATCCAAGGTTTCGCTGGCAGACAACGACACCATCCGATCAATAGTAAGGACGCTCCCGCAGCGCCAATGCCTGGCAATTGGTAAGCTGGTATGCGATCTGCCTGTCGTGATAAAAGTAGCCCAGGCAGAGGTGCTGACGCTTGGAGAAACTAAAAAATTCTTTACCAATAAAAAAGGTTAAACGACAGCCGTTTGGCCGCGCTTTTTCGTCCCGATGTCGATGGCTTCTGCAACAGTGGACACGAATATCTTGCCATCGCCAGCAGAGCCGGTGCTTGCGGTGTCAAGTATCGCCTTTATCACCTTCTCGACGTCCGAGTCTTCGACTACTGTCATGATATTGGCCCTGACGGAAAATTCCGCTGCGAGCCTCTGCGTCCCCCTCCCAGTCTGGACCTGCGGCTTGGCTCCTTTGCCCCGCCCCTTTGCATCAAGAATAGTCGCCCCGCCAACCCCCGCCTTCTTCAAAGCTTCATTAACAGCACTAACCTTCTCGGCAGCTATGATTGCCTCTATACGCTTCATGCAACGGTGTAAAGAAAGTTGCAATATAAGGTTTTCAAATAATTAGTCTCCCACTGTCCAATATAACCATAAACAGCAAGTATAATGCAATTATCATAAAATTTGCAAATTTTATACCAAATGCAATCCGGAGCCCGAGTACCGAATTTCGCACCATAGTGCGTATAAACACTGACCTATGACAATGAGGAGATTTGCATTGCAGAGAAATAAGGAAAAACTACGCAATCGTAGCAAACTTGACATAATCTATGACATCTTGGTGTCGGCAACTGGCGGGGTCAAAAAAACGCACATCATGGCACGCGCAAACCTCAGCTCGGAGCAGATGAACTTTTACTTTACCACGCTCCTGCACCACAGCCTGCTTGACGCGGACAAGGATTCGGAAGACAACCTGATCTACAGGACAACCCAAAAGGGCGTCAAGTTCCTGCACTGCTGCGCAAACATCAAGTCGCTTATAGCGCCGGTGACAAAAGTGAGGATGCAGAACGAACTTCTCTTTCTGTAGAAGTTTGTTCCAATATTGTTAAACGCAATACACGCTCACTTTTTTGCGTATATGTCGCCTTATCCAACCCAAGAGGACGAGCTGCGGGCCAAGGAGGCAGAAGCAGAAGACCTGAAGCGCGCAGAGGAAACAAGGTTTCTTGCCACGTTTCAGGGTGCCCCAAGGAACGCGGAAAAGCTGTCCGAGCTTGCAAACTCGATCGTGAGCAACTTTAACAGCATAATGGCCGAGTCGCGGCAGGAGCCCTACCAGAGGCAGGAAGACCTGATGGCCGGCATGAGGAAGCTGTTCGAAGAGCAGGTAAACGTCATAAAAGCCCGGCGCGCTTACACGATCAAGATCAACCCGTCAACTGCGCTAAAGGATGAAAAAATTTAGCAGCCGTGTCTTTTTGCCCAGAGTTGGTCGGCAAACTCGCTTGTCTTGCATTGATCCGCGTTGAGCTTGGCGTATCCATTGTCCAAAAGCTCGCTGTTGAGGTTATTTGACGAGCAGTACACCGTGGCTACAACGCTATCGTTTGACGTGAGCAAGCCGTCGTCTTGGTCAACCAGGATGTTGCTCCCAAGGCAGAGGCTGCGGGTAAATGAAGTTGATTCGATAAAGCCCCTTTCTGTTTTTGAGGGGACGGTGGTGAGCGCCAAGTCGACCTTGTATATTGTGCCGTTCACCCTCACGTAAAGCGTGTCGCCGTCCACTATCCTTACCGCTATTCCTTGGGCGCATCCTGAAGAGCCAAGGCACTTTGCCGCTGAATTGGTGTACGCGGTGTGAGTCGCGTTGATCTTGGCAGCGGTCGGGTCGTTGAGCGCGCCCTCTGTGCCCGCGGTAAACCTCCACTCGTTGTTGCCGTCAGGCATCCTCTGCCAGGTGTTGTTGTCGTCGCTCCTGTCGACAAGCGAAGGCGTCATGTCCATAACACCGCCGGTCGCGTTCGCAAGGGCCAGAATTTCTGCCGTGTTTGAAAGCGTCTGGTTCTCAAAGTTGACAACGTACGTCTGGCCGGCCTTGATAACCGCATCGTGCGGCAGCTTTACAGTAGTCGGCTTGAACGAGGTCCTGACCTGAAAGTCGCTCATGTTGATGTCCACATAAGTCGGGTTGTAAAGCTCGATCCATTCGTGCCCGACGTCGCTTCCCCGAGGGTTCAGCTCCACCTCGTTTATCATGATGTCGTTTACGACAGAAACGTCTGTGGTGTTGCCGGCGGGCGGGCTGCCTGCCGTATCAGTCAGATCACGAATGTTTATAGCAGTATTAACCTGCGGAATGTGGACTCCGGTAGCAGGTATGCCAATAGCAAGCAGGAACACTGCGAATAATGCAAAGCTGGCTGGCATGGCTGGTTACTACCTTTACTATAACAGCAAACGCTCTGGAAAATATTAACAGTTATGAAGGCTATCTCTATACCAGTATTTTACTGCCTGAGCTTTTTGTGCAGGTAAACCCTTTTCATCCTGCTCAGCCCGAAGATGAGCGCAATTACCGCCACCATGGCAATTGCTGCCTGCACGATAGACACCACGATCCTGTCGCCATGCCCAGCAAAAAGTATGTCCTCAAGCGGCGCTACAACCAGCACCAGAAAGGCCGCGACTGCAAGCACCATAGCCCACATCCCAGTCATGAAAAGTGCAAGACTGTTTAGCCCCACTCCGATCACCTGCCAAGTATCACGTACTGGATGGCTATAGACGCAAACGCCAAAAGGGCGGTAAATATCGCAAGCATGAATATCTTGTGGCCCACCTCCTTTTCGCCAAGTGGCCCGTCTGCAACTATGAGCCGTACAAGTGTAGCCGGCGCGGCTTTGTCGGATGACGCCGCGAGCTTGAAGTCGTCCATCAGGATCGTCGGCCGCGCCTTGACCTCCCGGTGCTCCACAATGCGCTTGACGCTTGCAAGGAACAGGAACGAGTTCATGACCGCGGGCAGAAGCGCGATGACTCCAATGATTTCAGACCTGCCGGCCACCGCCACGGCTCCGTACATCGCGCCAAGCAGGAGCGTGCCCGAGTCGCCTGGGAATATCCTGCTTGGGAACTTGTGGTATTTGTAAAATGCTATGGTTGAAAAAAGCATGGGAAAGGCTGCAAGGAAAACCTCCAGGCTGCCAAAGATGGCGACGCTGACTAAAAGCGGGATCGTCGCGATTATTATAAAGCCACTTGCCACTCCGTTTAGCACGTCGATAGAGTTAATGGTGTTGCCGGCGATTGGTATGATGACAAAGATGAGCGGGAGGTAGAGCAGTGGAATGGCTGCACGGCCAAATATCAGGTAGAGATCGTTGCTGTGCACCTCTCCGGGATGTGCTAAGTTTAGAACAACTATCGGGACTGCGGCGGCAAGCAATGCCACCGGCTTGAACCAGCCGGGCATCACTCGGCTGTCGTCGATGTAGCCAACTGCAAACGCGATGACTGTCGCAAGCAGTATCGCAAGGACGCCGGCGTTCATCGTAAGCGCGTAGAGCACAATTTCGGCAGCTGCGATTCCGACGATGAGTACGGGGCCGGCTGGCCGCGGGACGCTTGGCTTGTCGCGCTTGTGTGCGTCAGGCACAACCTTGCCTTTAGCCGCAAGCGACCTTATCGCGGGAGGCGTCAGGAAATAGACCGCAAGAAAAGAGATGGCAGATACGACTGCACCGTAAATTACAAGGTTAGCGACGTCCAGCATCTGCTATTACTGACCTAACCTCTTCTTTAACTGGTCCTTTAATTTTTCTGCTACGGTCGGCCCGATCTTTGGTACGCTGGCGAGTTTGCTCTGCGGCGCCTTGGCGATCTTGCCGACATCGGTGAACCCTGCATTGTAAAGCGCCCTTGCCCTCACCCTCCCGATGCCCTCGAGTGCGACAAGCGTCAGCAGCTCTTCCTTCACGCCGTACCTGATCCGAGTGCGCAAGTTGTAAAGCTCTGACAACAGGTCCTCGCGCCTGAGAAGCTTGGCGACTTCATAGAGGGAGTAGGCAAGCCATTCCCCCATCTCTACTATCCTGTGCATGTCCCCCGGCTCGACTCCCATCCTGTCGCTCAGGGTTTTGTCGCCCGTTTCCTCTGTCCACTCGCAGAGCGCCCAAAAGCTCCGCGAGCAGTCGTACTCGCTTGTATGATACAAAAATTCGCTACCACGGTCCTGTATCAGCAGGCTCACCTCGTCGTGGTCTTTTTTTCGAAGCGACAGCTTGGGGTAGAAATCAGGGCTGTTTGTTATCAGGTGCAAAAAGCCAAGGGTGTGCTTGTTGTCCGTGCGCTCGATCCGCTCCAGCGCGTTTTTGAATTCAACAGCAGTGATAGGGTCGATGTACAGGAGCGACGTGCGCCTGCCAAACTCTGTGGCGATGTAGCGGTCGCTCTTTGACTTTACCAGCTCCTCCTGCTCCAAGTAGTCCAGCGCAGACTCTACCTTGAACTCGACAGTCGCGCTCCTGTACTGGCGTGCAAAGAGCGTGCTTGCAAACAGCTCGTGGATTTCCGGCTTTTTCATCCCCGGCAACGTCGCGATTGTAGAGAGCAGGTGGAACTGGACAGCGCGGTCGCTTGCCAGCTGCGACCGCAAAGGCTCGGGGGTGCCAAGAACGTAGTGATCATACAGCTCTTCGCCGTTCACGCCGGATTCGCTCACGATTATTGCTTCGCCTGCAGAGTCATACTTTGGCCTGCCGGCCCTGCCGCACAGCTGCTTGTATTCAAGCACGCTAATTGGCACGCTCCCACCATAATCGGAATCATAGCGCAAGATGCTTGCCACCACGACGCGCCGCGCTGGCAGGTTGACTCCAGCTGCAAGCGTTGGCGTGGCGGCCAATACTTTGATTATGCCTTTCTTGAACGAATCTTCCACTATCTCCCTGCTTGAGGGGCCAAGGCCGGCGTGATGGAACGCCACGCCTTTTGCCACCATCTGCGATAATGTTTTTGTAAGCTCACTGTCGTCGCCCCTGCCAAGGATTTCTGAAGACGCCTTTGCGGCCAGCTCTTTTGTCTGCTTGTCAAGATGATTGTAGACCCCTTCTGCCGCTTTGGCCGCAAGCGAAGACGCGCGCTTTCTAGTTTCTGCAAATATCAGCGCCTGGCCGCCCTCTTTTAGCGAGTCGATTGCGAGGTCGACTGAAGACGAAATGCCCGAGCTTTCTACCTTGAACGTCTTGTTGTTATTCATCCTGACCGTCCCGTACTCGTAGACGCCTTCCACCAGCTTTGTCGGGCGCCAGCTGCTTTCCACGAGTTCGCAGCCGAGCCACTCGGCTATTTCATCAGAGTTGGCCACCGTGGCAGATAGGGCAACTATCTGCGACTGCGGGTAGTTCTTGTGGATTTTTGTAAGCATCATTTCAAGCGTGGGGCCCCTTCCCCTGTCGCCTATCAGATGAACTTCATCAGAGACAAACAGCCCGACGTCGCCGAGCCACTCTGTGTTGTGCCGGAAGAGGGTGTCCATCTTTTCATTGGTCAGCACAATAACATCAGCAGAAGCAAGCTCCCTTCCTGACGAGTCATAGTCGCTTGTCGCGACCGCTACTCTTAATTTCCTTCCAGAGTCGAGCTTTTCCAGCACCTTGAGGTCGTCGTGCTTTTCGCTTGCAAGGGCGCGAAGTGGCGTAAGGTAGACCGCCTTTTTGCCCTTTTCAATGATCTTTAGGATCGCCATCATTGCAATAAGCGTCTTGCCGCTTGCGGTCGGCGTAGTGACCAGCAGGCTCTTGCCCTCCAGTATGCCCTGCGAAAGCGCCATCTCTTGCGGCGGGTAGAGCGAAGGATATCCTAGATGCTCAAGGAGCATCTTTACTGAATTGTCAGTCGCTGCCGCTGTCACTGCCAGAACATAGCAGACCGGCTATTTTAAAAATGCACTTATACCTTTGACCAGTAGCCGGGCTTTCTTTCATAGATCTGGCCTTCGCGGTTGAATTTCTGGATGTGCTTCCTTGCTTCCTCGTCCGTGAACTTACCGGTCTTGACCAGCTCGTCAACCAGAGCCTTGTCTTCCACGTCGTTGTTTTCATTTCCTGACAGCCCTTTGAACACTTCCATGAAGGTCTTTTCTTTTGAAACCACGCTCTGCGGCTTGCCGTAGAGAACTCCCATGTCTGTTTTGCCGGTGTTGACGTCGACTCCGGCAGTCCGCATCATCTGGTCCACTAAATAGATGGCGCGGTTGGCGTCCTCTGCTTCCACTTTGTCTTTTAAGAGCAGTCTGGCGCGGGCAGTCGCAAGTCTAACTAAACCTTCGAGTTGCCTCGGAGTGACAGTAATCATGCCTTCCGACTCGACCTTTCTCATGTCCATGTAGTAGTTTCTGATGATGTCGATCGCCTCTGGCATGAGCACCGGTTCTATCTGCTTTGAATACGAAAGATATTTGCTGAAAAGGTCGATGTCTATAGCCGGCTTTGCTGCATGCTCTGCGTCGCGGTGAATTTCCAAGATGTGGCTTGCGATAAGGCTGTCCTTTTCCTTCTCCGGAATGTCCTTGACGATGAATACGAGGTCGAACCTTGTCAGGAGTGGCACCGGCAGGTTCACGTTTTCAGTGATGTTCTTGTACGGGTCGTACTTGCCATAGATCGGGTTTGCGGCTGCAAGGATTGACGTCCTTGCGTTTAGCGTGGCAACGATTCCGCCTTTTGCAACCGAGCAGGTTTGCTGCTCCATGACTTCGTGTAGCGCCGAGCGGTCCTCTGGCTTTATCTTGTCAAACTCGTCAATGCAGACAATACCCTGGTCTCCGAGCACGACGGCTCCGGCTTCAAGCATCATTATTCCGGACTTGTCGCGGATGACGGCAGCCGTCAGGCCTGCGGCAGTAGAGCCCCTGCCCGACGTATAGAGTCCTCTTGGCGCGATTTTTGCGGTGAATTTCAGCATCTCTGATTTTGCGGTACCTGGGTCGCCTACCAAGAGCAAATTGATGTCACCCCTTCGAGTCGACCCATCTTCAAGCTTCTTTGTGACAGAGCCCACAACAAGGAGCAGGATGGCTTCCTTTATCGGCTCATGCCCGTAAATGTGCGGGGCAAAGGAAGCGATTAGTTTTTCGTACGCGTCCGGTTTGCTGCCTATCGTCCTTATCTGCCGCTCGTCCTCGGCACTTATCGTGATCCTCTCGACAGACCTCGTGTCCTTGCTTCCCGCGCGACCGCCTAGGTACTCGATGTTGTTCCCCTCCATACGGAGCCTGAACAAGCTGGTCTTTGCCTGCGGTGCAAGCTGCTCCTGTTCTATCCTGATTATGCCAGTAAGCATTATCCTGTCGCCGGGCCGGCACTGGTCAACCAAGTCGCCCATGACAGTAACTTCGACGTAATGCGGCAGTTGTCCCGCCGGCAGGTCTTCAGGCAGCTCCTGCAACCTGACCATCTGAAAATCAATAAAGATGCTCGCCTCCGGATCCATTTCTAGCTCTTTTTCAGAGCAGGCCGGGCACTTCGTCGGTTTTTTGAGCACGAGCCCTTTCAGCTGCGCCTCGCTCACCGTATTGCAGTTCACGCACTTGTAAACCACCTTTTTTGCAAGCGGCTTGACCTCTGACGAGCGCACAACCATGCCTGACACGCTCACCAGCTTGTCAATTAGGTCGGCGTTTATCTCGCGCAGGCCCTTGCTGACGGTGTAGTTGCCTATCCTAACCCTGACCTTGTCGCGGATCTCCTGCTCGTAGTCCGGATGGATCTCGCGGAGGATAGAGAGCACGGCCTCGTCAAATGCTGCAAGCATCTCGTCAGGCTTGTGCGTTATCTGCTTTGCAAGAACCGGGTTGAAAGAGTCAAAATCGATGTAGTCTATTACAAGCGACTGGTCGTTTGACGCCATCATGTTGTTTATGCGGTCGAAATACCGGTAGTTGCCTTCGCGGTCCTTGAACGCCTTCAGGAACTTTTCCAAGTCGTTTGTCAGCGCAGATATTGTGGCAGTCTGCTCAGCCAAACTTTTTCAGCACTCCTTTCTTGAATTTTGAAGAGGCGTCGTTTATCAAAAGGTACAGTTCTTTTTCTTCCGCTGCAAGCCGTGATTCAAGCTCAGGCGACAGTGGTGACGCGGCAGCGAGCTTTACTATCTTTTCAAGCCGAGAGGCTACAAAAGTATTCAGCGAAACAAGCAGGTTCTCCCTTTCCCGCTCTTTCAGCCCATCAAGGTAGTCGTTGACCCTGACGTAAAAGTCGACGTCGATCCCCGATAAATCGTGCGGCTTTGCGATTCGCTCCCGGTTCATCGCTCTTGAAACATAGCTGGCGAGATCGCTTGACTGAATTTCAACGGCATCCTGCTCTGCAAGGATTTTTGCGACCCAGCGCGGGAGCGATGCCATGTCACCTTCCTTTGCCTCTATCGAAACTCCGCCCACCGCCATCTTCACATCTTTTTTGTAAGACACCCTGACTTCTTCTGTCAGGTAGCCTACTTGATAGATGTTCTGGATAGCTTCTATTCGAGGCTCTGAGCGGGCGCCGTCTGACATGACGAGGAGCTGATAGAACTAGGTTTCTAATATATCAGCTTTTAAAACAGCTTTTGTTAAGCTCCAAGCTAGCTTTCAGCTGTTGTTCTAGAAAATTGGTAGTTTTTGAGATACAAACAGCAACCTATTAATGGTTTAATAACTCGTGGAAAAATCAAAGTTAGGTATCAATGTCTGAAAAGAATAGTCTTGTCAATCTTATGTGGTCAGAGAAATACAGACCAAAAAAACTAGATGACATTGTTGACCAAAAAGAGATCAAAAAGGGCATTTCTCGACTTATAAAAGATCGTGATCTTCCTCACATGCTTTTTGCGGGTCCTGCAGGAGTTGGAAAAACTACTGCAGCATTATGCGTAGCAAATGAAATATTTGGCGAAGGTTGGCAGAATAATGACGCTATTAGGGATAGAGTTTTGCAATTAAACGCTTCTGATGAAAGAGGTATCAAAGTTGTTCGAGAAAAAATAAAAAATCATATTCAATGGAGTTCGTCAGTTGGTGATAAACAAGCTACCGAGATATTCAAACTAATCATTCTTGATGAGGCGGATGAAATGACATCAGAAGCTCAAACTGCTCTTCGTCGCATGATGGAGGATGGTGCAAGGACGACGCGCTTTATCATAATCTGTAACTATTTGTCACAGATAATCGAGCCAATCCAGAGCAGGTGCGTCGTGTTCCGCTTTACGCGCCTGTCAAAGGAAGACGTGGTCGATCACTTGAAGATGATCTGCGAGAAGGAAAAGGTAAAGCATGACGAAAAAGCCATTTCACAGATCTACGACGCGACTGGCGGTGATATGAGGCACTCTATAAATATCATGCAGGCGGCCGCCGGCATGGGCTCGGTGTCCACCGCGAACGTCACTGCGGCAGTCGGACTCTCTGGCAGGTCAAAGGTTGGAGAAGTTCTGCGCTTGGCATTGTCAGGCAAGTTCAACGAAGCGCGGGCGAAACTGCTAGAGCTGACGCAGGTGTACGGCATGTCAGAAACTGACTTTATGAAATATGCAAACCAGGAAGCGTACGACATGAAAATTGAAAAGCCAGACGAATTTGCAAGCATCATGGCAGAATACGACTACAGGCTTGCCGCTGGCGCGCACCCAGATATCCAGCTGGCGGCGCTACTCGCCCAGCTTGGCAGGCTGTCTAAATAGCGACGGAGCGCCTAAACGCCTTGCCACTCCAGTACAGTTCGCTTAGCAGGTCTTCGGGCATGTCTAATTTTTCAACTTTCCTTTCTACGACAAAGGTGACATGCGACTCTATCTGCTGGCACTGATTGCAGAAATAGACAGACAGCGTTGTCTCTTTGTGCGCCATCCTTGGATGGCCGCAAGATTGGCAGGACATGGCATAATACAAAGTTGCAGAATAGATAAAGATTTGAAAGTGCGTGTACGCTACATACATTCAGAATTCTTCTTCAAACTCTTCGCCGCCCTCTTCTTCCTCTGCTTCCTCAAAGTCCTCTTCGAGCTCCTCCCGTTCTTCGGCGCTCTTGTAGGGAAGGTCGGCTTCGCCAGGCGCCCCGCACACCGGGCACTTGAACTCTATGGTCTGGCCTTCAAGGTCAAGCGGGAATTCTTTAGAGAAAACCTCGTCACACTTTGAACACACAAGCGTGGTCTGGATATTGTCCTGGCTGAACTTGTGAGCCTGCACCCGGAAAGAGGTGTTTACCAAGTATTTTTCTTCTTACCTATAGGAAATCTCCTTTTTTATAAGCGTTCTTGTCAATTCCGCTACAAAATGCCATCATGCAAGAAAAACTTGGGAGCCGTACAGGAGGCAGGCACGTCCCTCTCATTTATGGCTGAGCTTACATCTGCTGCCTTGAAGCCTCGCCGCCCGGGTGCGCCTGACGGTTGTGGTTGTTCAGCTCGTCCTGCGAGTTAAAAGATGCCCCGCACATGTTGCACGTGAAGGTCCCTTTTGTTTCTGACATGCACGAAAGCAGCCAGAATGATATTTACACAATAGGTGTGATTGTTAGGAAGTATTTTCCATTGCAGCCTAGTCAAGGTCCAGATTCTTTTTCTCCGTCTCTTTCTTTACAAGGTCTGCGCGGGACTTTCTTGCCGACTCAATAGCCTTGTTGCGCTTTGGCTGTATGACAAGAACATAGAGCGAGCCCGCTAGATATACTGCAAGCAGGATTACCTGCGCCACGATGGTTTCAAGCGTTGGGTGGATGCCAGTCATCGCGGCCATATTGATGTCAAGCCTTGGCACCGTCCCGATAAGGTCTGTGGTAGAGATGTAGCCCACCTCCTGGAACTCCCGGACGGCGTTTCCCATGAACGCGATAGACATGTACGCGCCGATCCCCATTGTCAGACCAAACAGAACGCGCAGCGGCAGTTTTTTGCCGAGCTTTCTTATGACAAACGTGATGCCGGTGATGACTCCGAGCCCTATCAGCAGGCCGGCGGCGACGTACCACTCCATGTACTTTGCAAACGAGATCATGGCCTGGTAGAACAGCACGGTCTCAAAGCCCTCCCGGTAGACCGTGAAAAACGACAGCATGACAAAGACCATGACGCTGCCAGTAGTGGTTGCCTTCCACACCTTGGCCTTGACAAACTCTATCCACTTTTTCGTCTCCACCTTGTTGAGTATCCAAAAGCTGACCCAGAAGAGGACTGCCACAGCCGAGACTCCTGCTATCGCCTCTATCATGGCCTTGCTTGCGCCGGCAACTTCGATGATGAACTGCGCGACAAACCAGGTTACCGCTGTTGCGGCAAAGGCAAGCACGATGCCATAGTAGACGTGTTTTTTGAAGCGCTCGTTCCTTGAAGCTTCAAGGTACGTCAAGATTGCGCCGACGATGAGCGCTGACTCTAGTCCTTCGCGAAACACTATTGAAAATGACGTTGAAAACGCGATCGCCGGGGCTATGATGCCCGTGCCTGAGACAAGGCGCTCTGACTCGTCGAGGCCGCTCCTGAGCTCCACGACCTTATTCTGCACTTGGTCGTATGGCGCGTGAGACTGTATCAGGTTCCTCAGCTCGGCAAACTTGATCTCCATCTCCAGCGTAAAGTCAGGGTTTATCGGCCTGAGCGGAGTCTCGATGTTTTCGTAGCTGTCAAGGTAGGCAGAGCGTGATGCCGCGAGTGCGCCGTCATAATTGCCGTCCTTGTAGGTCTGGAGCATTCCATCCAGCTTTGCTCTTATCTGGTCAATGTTGTTTCTGACTTTTTCCTTGGCCGGGTCGTCTGCCTGACCTATGTCCTTTCTGTCGCCAGTATAGGCGCCAAAGCCTGCCTTCAATGCTTCAATGTCTGCGAAGCCGGCGGCCTGGCCAGTGCTCCTGTCAAAATCAGGATCGTTTTTCAGTATTTGCTCGGCATCGCCCAGCTTGGCAAGAATTCCATTGACAAACTGCTCTATGTCTACAGGAGAATCGTTTGCTTGTATCATGCTGCGCAGGTCTTCTCTCATTGCAAGCTCTATCGTGACTTTGAGATTGGCGTCGTGCTTTTCAAGCGGCGCTTCAAGGAACTCAAAGTTGTCAAGGTAGGCAGAGTTTGCATCCTGCTCGGCCTGCTTGTAGTTGCCGGCCTTGACGTCAGCCACTACACTTGTCAGCAGAATTCTTATGTTGGAAAAGTACTTGGGGCTAGAGCTTCCGGAGCTCAGCGACAGGTTTTCTGCAAGGTCGCGCTCTATCGCGATTTCAAGGCTTGCGATTGAATCGCTGCTTGCCTTTTGCTCAAGTGAGCTTTTCAGGTCGGAAAAGAATGAATCGATCTCGGATATACGCTGTTCTTCCATCGAGCTCGATATCTCTTTGTATTTCGACTCGGCCGTGGCTGCCAGCCCTATCGCGTTTTCATAGTCAACTTGGCTTGAGCCGCCATTTGACAGCTGGTACGACTGGATGGCATCCCTTAGCAGGAACACCGCTGCCTGTGACGTGACGCTCTTGTCAGAAGCAGCAGGACCTATCTTGGCATAGACGATATCAAGCAGGCCGGTTATCTTGCGGATATCCTGCTTTAGCGAGTCAGCCGGCTGATTGCCTTCTTTGATCTTGAATGGCAGGTCTGACAGTAATGATTCCAGCTGGTTTGTAGTCTGACTGTCTATCTGCTTTAGCAGGTCCTTGACTGAGGGAAATATCGCAGTATGCGGAATGAACGCGTGAGCAAAGGCCATGTTGCTGTCGCTGGCATCTAGGCTTTGCTCGGCAAGCAAGAGCTGCGTCTTTATCCTTTCAATATTTACGATTACCACCAAGGCATTGTCGCTGCTGGCCGGCGCTTGCGCAAAAGCGATCACAGGAGACATTATAATTAATAGGGCAAAAATCGAGAAAGCGAGCACCGATGATGGCTTGTTCAGTGGTTTCACCATTTCAATATCAAGACTGCAATAGGCCATCAGGGGATGGCACAATTAGGCTTACCTAACTCGCCGATATTTAAACGATGTTTTGTGCAATTGGCTGTTAGATGATCCAAATTGTCTTTTCTTTTTAGATCAGCATAGTGGCGCTTGCCAATCTATTAAAGCTAGAAGCGCAAAGTGATCCTACACATGGACGCAGCTCCAGCAGGCGGTAGCTCGCCGGGACAGCCCAGTGAAATAGTGCTTGCAAAATGGAGCACTAGGTTCTGGGCGTGGCTCATAGACTTTATCATAGTAAACATCGTCCTAGGGGCAATCTTTACCGCGGCAACGCTGCCGTTCTGGCTTGCAGACCCCGGCGGATGGTCAAATGGCAAGCCTGGTGGACCGCTTAGCTACGGGATAACAAGCTTAGTGTTCTTTGCATACTGGATATACTTCGAATCTACTACCGGCCAGTCGCTTGGCAAGATGGCGCTCAAGATAAAGACCACGAACCTTGTAGGCGGCAAGCCCGACATCAGAAACGCGGCGATACAGAGCTTTGGCAAGGCTTTCCTTCTTCCCATTGACGTAATCCTTGGATGGATATTCACAAACGACAAGAGGCAGAGGATATTCAGTAGGGCAGGTAACACTATCGTAGTCAGGGCGGCAGGCACCGAACAGGGCTACCAAAATATCAATTACAGAAAGGAATAAGCCTACAGATATTGAATGATGAAGAAAAACGAATGTGGTACTTTCCGTCACGGAGTTGCCACATTTTTAGGGTTCTTATTGTTGTACTATTTCAGCTGTTGCGAATCTTGCGCCTACGTTTGTGACCTTTACCTTGGTGTTTTGTCCTACTTTGCCATCTTTGACAAAAATGACAAATCCTTGAACCCTGGCAATTCCGTCACCTTTTCTGCTCGTTTCAGTGATTTGTACGTCGTATTCTTTGCCTGTCTCTACAGGCTTTGGACCGAAGCTGCCGCCACCGAAGCGGTTGCCGCCTCCTCCAAACTGTCTTCCATATGACATTACTGTCAAAATACAAGGCGCTTACTGGTAATATAAACGGTAGATAGATATTTTCTTCACCAAAATTAAAACGCGTGTAAGAATCAAAAAGTAAGATGGTGGCGCATCACGTCTTTCGCCACACATCACGGCCGTTTTACTTTTTCTTGCCGCCTTTCTTGCTAGCTTTCTTTTTTGCTGCCATTAAAGTCAAAATAGTTTGGGCAGGCTTGTTATTATGTATGATCCTTACGCTTCTTCCAGTCCGGTCAGGTGCCCGTCTTGTTTTATTTTATCCGCGTGTGCAGAAATGTACCGCCAGATGATGTCGGCCTTGTCTGACTGGAAATCCCATGGCGCGATCAGCACAAGGTCATTATCTCTTATCCACATCCTGCGCTTTATTTTCCCTCTGATCCTGCAAGTCCTTACCTTACCGTCGGTGCATTTTACGATGATGTTATCGCCTCCGACCAATTTTATGACGCGCCCAAAAAGCTGGCCTTGGCCGGGCATTACCATCTCCTTCAGCTGAGATTCGTTGAGAACTTTTCTTTTGCCTAAGTTAAAAACCAACTATGCTATGATTATCGGGGTTAAAAGCCTACCCATTCGGGTCAGCCAGAGCTTGCCTGTTGTTGCTTGCTCGCCTTTTTGCATCTGCCTTTGTTTCGGTCATTTGCTGTGGGACGTAAAAGATGTCGTGGTCGATCTTTAGGTGGCTGAGAAATGCCGTGCCGTTGTTGACGTTATCCTTTACTATGAGGCCGCGCCCGCAGATGTTGCATTTGATCACATGCTCGTCAGGCGAAACTGATGGCATGGGAAATGCTGGCACATGCGGTAATTAGACTTTATTGGTTCATTCAAGGTTATTATAAGAGACTCGCCGATCTATCAATAGCTATTGTCTCTGATTAGTCTAGAAGTTGAATTCTTTTGAAGTCTGTTGAGATAGTTCTTGTAGCATATCCTGACGATTTCAGCTCTCAAGAAGCAAAGAGCCTTGTAGAGTCGATGCCAAACTGGCATGTGACCAAGATCTTTACCCAGAAATACCTTAACCATTCAGAATATGGCATGGGCTCGGGCAAGGCCGAAGAGATCAAGGGCTTTGTTAAAGAATCTAACATATCCCAGATGGTGGTGGATGAGCATCTGACTTCGAAGCAGCTGCATAACTTGGAAAAGCTCACTGGGTTGAAGGTAGTCGACAGGGAGCGGCTGATACTTGACATCTTTTATTCGCGAGCCACTACCAACGAGGCAAAGCTCCAGATCCAGTTGGCAGAAATAAAGTACGATATGCCCAGGGTAAGAGAGATGGCCAAGATGTCGTCTGGCAACGAGCGGCCCGGCAAGGGTGGAAGCGGCGAGTACGTAGTTGATGTCAAGTTCCGTGATCTCAAAAGGCGGATGGGATTTATCAAGGAAAAACTGGACGAAGCAAAAAAGAAGCGCCAGCTGTACCACCAACAACGGATCAAGACGGGTATGCCAGTTGTATCGCTGGTAGGCTACACAAGTGCGGGCAAGACCACGCTGTTCAATCAGCTCACTGAGGAGCAAAGGGAAACTTCTGCCAGCTTATTCACTACACTATCTACGACTACCCGGTCCTTGAAGATAGACAAAAAATCGGTCCTGCTCACAGACACTGTCGGCTTTATCAGTAGGCTTCCAACGTACATGATCGATGCGTTCAAATCTACACTTGAAGAGTCGCTTGCGGCTGATCTTATGCTGCTCTTGCTTGATGCCTCTGAAGAACCTGAAAACATCAGGATAAAGTATGCCAGCTGCTGGGATGTTTTGAAAGAGTTAAAGGTTGACGATAAGAAGGTTCTGATTGTCCTGACAAAATATGACAGAGCAGACGCGGAAAAAGTTGAGGAAATTGCCAAAGATTTGCAGTTAGAAGATTATCTGGCAGTATCGTCAAAAACAGGCTATGGGATTCATAAATTAAAGAATGTGATCCTCGAAAGGACCGGCTAGATTCAGCCAGATATTTCTGCCATACTTTTAGGGTTGCCGCTTCGTACCGCGTTGACCAAGCGCTTGTTGTATACCACAGAAACGCCGCTCACTCCAAATACATTACCGATCATTCTATCTGGCAAGTGCCGTGTTACTCTCCCTTTTCTCTTTGCATCTTCGTGGACTATTGAAACGATGGCGCATGCAATGGCATTTGCAATAGGCTGCGTCATTTCAGCGCTTTCATTTGATGTCACTATGCTCGACATTTCTATGCATTGTGTTCTCACGAAAGGAGTAAGTTTCAATGTATCGCAGATTTGATTGATGCTCGCATCGACCCTTAGAAGAGGATTGTTATTATCTGACATGCTCACGTATGTAGTGCTTGCCTATTAAAGCTGCCTATATGCCTGTTTACGCGCACGTAAAGCTGGGTTTAATAAGCTCTTTAGCATAATAATAACGATATTTTGTCTACGGTCGAACAGCAACAATTGATGACTACCAAACAGCGCCAAGAGTTGGAAACCCGCCTTGCAAATTACAATATACCGGTCCAGATTCTGCAGATGGTGGCGGACAAGTGCGAGTGCGTCCTTGACACCTCCATAAGCGGAAAAGACAGGGCGAGGAAGCCAAAACTGCCTACCCTGCTTGCCAGGCTAAACGACAAGTCGATCATGCTGCTCCAGCAGATATTCCTTGACTGCCAGGACTCTTTTTCAAATTTCAGGTTTGCAGTTTTCCTCTCTTCCATGTACAGCCCGATGATGCACAAGTTCGTGATGGACGGTAAGATTAGCGGAAAATCCAAGCTCGAGTATTCCTTTGATGTCTGCATCTACAGGAGGGAGAATGAGGAGCTGGTGGCAGTTGGGATGCAGAACAAGGACGAAGGACAGCAGGCGTCAGACGACAAATCGATTCGCAAATTTCTCACCGCAATCAAGGATCTCCGCGCGTCTTTTCCCAGCATGTACGGGGCGTACTATGCGTCTTCGTACGGCTATGAAAACAGCAACCCGTCGCGCCTTGTAAAAGGAGTAGGAAAGGAAAAAGAGGGTGAGAGAAAGATGGAGATCAAGTTCTTTGAATACAAGAACACGATATACTTTGAAAGCAAGCCCCGCTCGTACTAGCCCTGTGACACCAATAGCATACAGCGATAAGTAATAATTCTAGTT
>Ga0070741_10004718_pt1 | contig 31525 bp, 26 predicted proteins | sample Coa_R1_4_FD_66440 | JGI IMG/M metagenome (GOLD analysis project Ga0070741, IMG submission 66440) | Surface soil microbial communities from Centralia Pennsylvania, which are recovering from an underground coalmine fire - Coalmine... | ecosystem: Environmental > Terrestrial > Soil > Unclassified ... | reverse complement strand
GCTAGACGTCCTTCACGGCGAGCAGCGCGAAGGCGACCCGCGGCGCGAAGTGGACGAGCGGCGCGGTCGCGTCGGCGGCGCGGCGCCACAGGACGGCCGGACGCCACCGCGGCTCGGCGAACGGGCCGAGGAGCGGCCGGAGCCCGAGCATGCCGCGGACGCGGAAGCCGCGGGCGCGGAGCTCGGCCACGTCGAAGCCCGAGCGGTGCGCCTGGTGCGGGTTCTCGGGCGCGGGCGGCTGCGGGACGAACCCGTTCGGCGTGAAGACGACGACGCGCCGCCGCGCGACGCGCGCGAGGGCGTCGAGGAGCGCGAGCGCCTCGGCGCGCTCGAGGTGCTCGATCAGGTCGAGCGCCACGACCGCGTCGACGCTCGCCGGCCGGAAGACGGCGGCGAGCGCGCGGGCGTCGGCGCGCACGAGCGCCGCGTGCGTGCCGGCGCGCCGGGCGGCCGCGAGGTCCGGCATCGAGAGGTCGACGCCGACCGTGAAGCGGCCCGCCGCGAAATCCGCGAGCGGCGAGCCCGCGCCGCAGCCGACGTCGAGCACGGAGCGGCAGCCGGCGAGCGCGCGCGCGAGCGCGCGCCGGAAGAGCCGCGTCCGGAGCGGCGTGAAGCACCGGATTCGCGGCGCGTCGCCCGGAGCCGCCATGGCGGCGCTTCCTACCCGCCCCCGCGCCGATCCGCCAGGCGTCCTTGACGGCCCCGCGGGCACCCGCTACGCGAGCGGCGTGGCGCGGCCGCGGGCGCTCCTCGCGTGGAGCTCGGGCAAGGACAGCGCGTGGACCCTGCACGTGCTCCGCGAGGCCGGGGCGGTCGCCGTCGTGGGGCTCCTCACGACGATCAACGAGGCGTTCGACCGGGTCGCGATGCACGCGGTGCGCCGCGAGCTCCTCGAAGCGCAGGCGCGTGCGGCCGGCCTGCCCCTCTGGCCCGTCCCGATCCCGTGGCCCTGCGCGAACGCCGAGTACGAGCGGCGGATGGGCGCCGCCGTCGCGCGGGCGCGGGACGCGGGGATTGCGCACGTCGCGTTCGGCGACCTCTTCCTCGAGGACGTCCGCGCCTACCGCGTCGCGCAGCTCGCCGGCACCGGCGTCGACCCTCTCTTTCCCCTCTGGGGGCTTCCGACCGATCGGCTCGCGTGCGACATGCTCGCTGCCGGTCTCGAAGCGATGATCACGTGCGTCGACCCGGCGCGGCTCGACGCGTCGTTCGTCGGGCGGCGCTTCGACGCCGCGCTCCTCGACGCGCTTCCGCCCGGCGTCGATCCGTGCGGCGAGCGGGGCGAGTTCCACACCTTCTGCCACGCAGGGCCGATGTTCGCGGCACGGATCCCCTTCGCGGTCGGCGAGACCGTCGTGCGCGACGGCTTCACGTTCGCCGATCTCCGCCCCGCGTGACGGCGGCCGCCCGACGCGCGAGACGGACGTGCCCGCTACTCCGTGGTCCTTCCGTCGAAGTGCTCTTCGGAGGCCGCCGCATCGGCTTTCGTCGCGTGCACGGTGCCGTCGGCGTGCTCGGGCGGCGCGTACAACGTGTACAGCCGGAGCGCCTTCTCGCCGGTGTTCTTCACGTTGTGGCGCGCGCCGGCAGGAACGATGATCGCCGTGTCGCTCTTGATCTTCGTCCTCGTGCCGTCGATCCAGACCTCGCCTCGTCCTTTCTCCAGCCGGAAGAACTGGTCCCGATCGGAGTGGACCTCCTCGCCGATCTCTTCGCCGGGTCGGAGCGACATCAGCACGAGCTGCATGTGCTTGCCGGTGTAGAGGACCCGGCGGAAGTCGGAGTTCTTCTCGGTCTCCTCTTCGATGTCCTCGACGAACCCTTTCATGAGCGCCTCCTCGTTCGCGAACGAGTCCGCACCGTAGGTCGGGCGCGTTCCCGAGTCCATCCCGCACTTCGCGCGCCGGGCACGACGAACGGCGCGGCGGGTCCGCGCGACGGTGGGCGGGACCTAGAGGCCGGCCGCCGCGAGCGCGCGCGCGAGCTGCGTCTCCGTCGCGCCGTAGTGCTGCTCGAGCGTCTTCGCGCGCTTGAAGAAGACGTGGACGTCGAGCTCCCAGGTGAAGCCGATCCCCCCGTGCATCTGGATGGCCTCGCCAGCGACCGCGCGGGCGGCGTCGCCCGCGTACGCCTTCGCCGCCGCGCACGCGAGCGGCGCCTCGGCGTCGTCGGTCGCGAGGCACCACGCCGCGCGGTAGACGGCCGAGCGCGTCGACTCCGTGCGCAGCAGCATGTCGGCGAGCCGGTGCTGGAGCGCCTGGAAGCTCCCGATCGGCCGCCCGAACGCCTGCCGCGTCTGCACGTACCCGACCGTGGCGTCGAGGAGGCGCGCCATGATGCCCAGGAGCTCGGCCGCGGCGCCGACCGCGGCGAGGCGGTCGACCCTCTCGAGCAGCGTCGCGGGACCGAGGAACGCGGCCGGATGGTCGAGCGGGACCTCGGCGAAGCGCTGCGCGAGGTCGATCGTCGGCAGCGCCGTCGCGGCGAACGGGCCCTCGGCGAGCGCCACGCCGTCCGGCGTCGCGACGAGCAGCACGTCCGCGGAGGCCGCGAAGGGCACGAAGTACTTCCGGCCCTGGACGCGACCGTCGGCGAACCGGGTGACCGCCCGCGGCTCGCCGCTGAACGGCGCGTCGTCGCGCGCGATGACGGCGAGGCGGCGGCCCCCGACGACGTCGGCGAGGAGCGCGTCGTGCCCGCCGGCGGCCTCGAGGAGGGCGGCGGCGAGGACGGCGTCGAGGTACGGGCCCGGGAGCGCGGCGCGGCCCACCTCCTCGCACACGATCGCGAGCTCGATCGGCCCGAGCCCCTGCCCACCCGCCGACGGCGGCGCGAGGAGGCCGAGATACCCCATCTCGGCGAGCTGCCGCCACGCGCCGCGGTCCCAGCCGCGCGGCTCGTGCTCCATGAGCCGGCGGCTCTTCTCGAGCGGCCACTCGCGGTCGAGGAGGTCGCGCGTCGAGCGGCGCAGGAGCTCCTGGTCCTCGGAGAGGTCGAACTTCATCGGCCGTCCTGCGGGAGGTTGAGCACGCGCTTGGCGATGATGTTCCGCTGGATCTCGGACGACCCGGAGTAGATCGTCCCCGCGCGCGACCAGAGGAACTCGCGCGCCCAGTCGACGTCGTCGCGCGCGGCCGGGCTCGTGCGGAGGAGCTGGCCGCCCGCCCCGAGGAGGTCGAGCGCCGTCTCGCGGAAGCGCTTGTCGAACTCGCTCCACCAGAGCTTCTCGATCGACGACTCCGGGCCCGGCACCTTCCCGGCGGCGAGGTCGGCGAGCGTCCTGAGACCGTTCGCGCGCATCACCTCGTTCTCGACGAGAAGCCGCCCGAGCTTCTCGCGCACTGCCTCGCCCGTCCGGCCGAGCTCCCGGCAGGTCCGCGCGAGCTGCGCGAGGTCGCGCGCGTAGCGGGCCGCGTGCGCGAGCCCGACGGCGCCGCGCTCGAACCCGAGCACCGTCATCGCGATCCGCCACCCCTCGCCGATCCGGCCGACGAGGTTCTCGCGCGGGACGCGCGCGTCCTCGAAGAAGACCTCGCCGAACTCGCTCTCGCCGGTGATCTGCCGGAGCGGACGGACGGTGATCCCGGGCGTGTCGAGCTTCGTCAGGATGAAGGAGATGCCGCCGTAGCGGTCCTTGGGATCCGTCCGCGCGAGCACGAAGATCCAGTCGGCCCACGGGCCGAACGTCGTCCAGATCTTCTGCCCGTTCAGCACGAAGTGGTCGCCGTCGAGGACGGCCGTCGTGCGGAGGGACGCGAGGTCGCTCCCGGCCCCGGGCTCGCTGAAGCCCTGGCACCAGATCTCGTCGCCGGAGAGCATGGGCGGGATGAAGCGGCGGCGCTGCGCCTCCGTCCCGTGGTGGATGAGCGCCGGCCCGAGGAGCCCGATGCCGAGGATGTTGAGAATCGGCGGCGCGTCGGCGCGCGCGATCTCCTCCTCGAAGATCGACTTCTCGACCGCCGTCGCCCCGCGCCCGCCCCACTCCACGGGCCAGTCCATGCCGAGGTAGCCCGCCTCCCAGAGCTTCCGCTGCCAGGCGCGGCGGAGCTCGATCAGCCTCGTCTCGGTGGCCCGGGGGTCGCGCAGCTCCTCGCGCCACGGCCGGCGGAGGTTCGCCGCGAGCCAGGTCCGCAGCTCGCTCCGGAACCGCTCGTGCTCGGGGGAGAGACGGAGGTCCATGGCGGCGGGTGTACGGCCGCCCGCTTCGCCGTGTCAAACCTCCGGCGGGCGGTCACGACGCCGGGTGCCTCGCCGCCCGGCAGCTCAGAAATCGAGGTTCGGCTCGCGGCCGAGGAGCCGGCAGTGGAGGTACGCCTGCGCGGAGTCCTCGGCGATCTCGGCGCGGTTGTACGCTTCGAGGAGCGTGGGGCCGGTCGCGGCGAGGCCGTGGTTGGCGAGGAGGACGATGCGGGTGTCGGGAAACCGCCGGTAGACGTCGACGATCAGGTCGCGCAGCTTCTCGGAGCCCGCGTCGGCGTAGGGCACGATCTGGATCTGCTTCAGGTGCACGCGCGCCTGGCCGGTCATGTGCGGCGGGATCATGCCGACGATGCCGAAGGCCATCGTCGCCGTCGAGTGCGTGTGGACGACGCCGTGGACGTCGGGGCACGTCGCGAAGATGCCGGCGTGCCAGCGGTACTCCTTCGACGGCTTCCAGTCGAAGGCGCCGTGCTGCCGGCCCGCCAGGTCCATCTCGACGACGTTCTCGACCGCCGTGTCCCGGAAGGTGACGCCGGTCGCCGTGCAGAGGTAGCGGTCGGTGTTCGGGATGCGGACGCTCACGTTGCCGCCCGAGCCGGACGTGAGCCACCGCTCGCTCGCCCGATGGCAGACGTCCACCAGCTGACGCTTGAGATCGTCGACGGTCATGCGCTTCCGTTCTAGGCCGGCCCCCGCGCGACTCGCAAGCGACGGATCACTCCCCGGCGAGCGCCGCGAGCGCCGGGCCGTCCACCCGGTGCGTCGTCCACTCGTCGAGCGGCAGCGCGCCGAGCGCGCGGTAGAACGCGCGCGCGGGCGCGTTCCAGTCGAGCACGGCGAACTCGAGGCGCGCCGCGCCGCGCGCCACGGCGAGCGCGGCGAGCCGGCGGAGGAGCGCCCGTCCGATGCCGCGCCGCCGCCACGGCTCGGCGACGAAGAGGTCCTCCAAATGGATGCCCGCCGCCCCGCGCCACGTCGAGTAGGTCGGGAAGAAGAGCGCGAACCCGACGGCTTCGCCCTCGACCTCGGCGAGGAGGCACTCGAACGGCGGGCGCGCGCTCGCGAGCTGCGCGCGGAGCGCGGCCGGCGCGACGCGCACCGCGTCCGGCTCGCGCTCGTACGCCGCCAGCGCAACGATGAACCGGTGGATCGTCGCCGCGTCCTCGGGCCCCGCGAAGCGGATCGTCGGGGTCATGCGCGGCGCGGCGCCCCGTCGCCGAGGAACGCGGCGATCGCGTCCGTGAAGCGGTCGTTCCGATCGCCCGCGACCATGTGCCCGGCGTCCGACACGTCGACGTAGCGCGCGCCGGGCGCGAGCGCCAGGAAGTGACGCGCGTCCTCCTCGCTCACGACGTCGCTCATCCGGCCGCGGACGAGGAGCGTCGGGACGCGGAGCGCGGTGGCGGCGCGCTCGAGCCGCGCCGACTCGCTCCGCGCGTTGATCCGCTTCTCGCCGCTCATCATGCGCGGGTCCCAGTGCCACCGCCACCGGCCGTCCGGGCCGAGGCGCAGGTTCTTTCGGAGCCCGTTCAGGTCCCTCGGGCGCGGCCGGTGTGACAGGTAGCCGGCCACCGCGTCGGCCGCCTCCTCGAGCGACGCGAAGCCGTCGGGGTGCGCGGTCATGAACGCGACGATGCGATCCACGCCCGCCGCCTGCGTGCGGGGCGCGATGTCGACGAGCACGACGGCGGACGCCGTCCCCCGCCGCTCCCCCTCCGCGAGCAGCGCCGCGAAGCCGCCGAGCGACGCGCCGACGACCGCCGGCGGCGTCCGGAGACGCGCGACGACGCCGCGCAGGTCGGCGACGAACGCGTCGAGCGTGTAGTCGCCGTCGGGCGCCCAGTCGCTCTCGCCGTGGCCGCGGAGGTCGAGCGCCACGGCGTACCAGCCCCGACGCGCGAGCGCCGCCGCCGTTCCGCCCCACGCGTGCCGCGTCTGTCCGCCGCCGTGGAGGAGAACGACGGGCGGCCGGCGCGCGTCGCCGTGCGCGTCGCCGACGAGCGTCACGCCGCCCAGAGGAAAGGAGACGCGATGGGAGCGGTGCACGGCCCCGACCTACTACGGACGCCGGCCGCAGGCGAGGCGCGCCGGTGCCCCGCGCGGTCCCCGGCCCGCCGGGCTTGACACGTGCCGACCGATTGGAATACTCGAACCGACCGACCGGTCGGACGGGAGAGACGCCGCGTGACGCCCTCGCAAGCCGCTGCCGAGCAGCCCTCGCGCGAGAAGATCCTGGACGCGGCGGAGGCCCTCTTCGCCAAGCGCGGCTACGCCGGCGTCGGGCTCAGCGAGATCGCCGAGGCGACCGGCCTCGGGAAGTCCTCGCTCTTCCACCACTTCAAGAGCAAGCCCCAGCTCTACGCCGCCGCCTGCGCGCGGATCCTGGCCCGCATCGAGGAGCGCCTCGTGCGCTCGCTCGCCGCCGGCGGGGACCCGCTCGTCCGGCTCGAGCGCTGGCTCGACGACCTGATCGACCTCCTCGCCGCGAACCCGACGTACGCCCGCCTCCTCCTCCGTTCGCTGTTCGAGGACGAGGATCTGGCCGGCGACACGCCGGAGGAGATGGCCGCGCACCGGGCGATCGCGAGCATGATGGCGAGCGTCGGCGGGCTCCTCCGCGAAGGGATGAGCGCCGGCCGCTTCCGGGCCGCGAACGTGAAGCACCTGCTCCTGCACCTGGTCGGCCTCGTCGTCTTCCCCTTCGCGTCCGGCGAGTTCGGCGAGGAGATCATCGGCAAGGACCTGTTCGACGCCGCCGAGGTGCGCCGTCGCAAGCGCGAGCTGCGCGACCTGCTCCGCTTCGGGCTCGTCGTGCCACCGCCCCGCTGAGGGAGAGCCATGGAGAAGATCCTTCCCGACTACCGCAGGAGGCTCGGCGACTTCGAGGTGGTCGAGTTCGACGAGGCGAAGGTCGCCGCGCTCCGCAGCCGGCTCGACGTCGACGTCCCCGTCGACCTCCACTGGACCTGGAACTACGCGAGCGAGGTCGAGGAGCTGCGCGCGCTCTACGAGAAGGGCAAGCAGGGCCAGTGGAACGCGGAGACCGACGTCGACTGGCGGCTCCCCTTCCCCCGCGACGAGTGGTTCCTCCCGAAGGAGGGCCTCCAGCTGATGCCCTCCGTCCTCGCCCTCATGGGCGCGGACGACGCCACGTGCCGGCAGGCCGCCTTCGACGAGTTCGCGTGGACGTTCTCGCAGCTCCTCCACGGCGAGCAGGCGGCGCTCCAGCTCTGCGGGCAGCTGACGAACGTCTGCCCGACCCTCGACGCGAAGTACTACGCCGCCTCGCAGGTCGCCGACGAGGCGCGCCACGTCGAGGTGCTCTCGAAGTTCCTCCAGCGGAAGATCGGCACGATCCACCCGATCAGCGCGACGCTCAAGGTCCTCCTCGACACGCTCCTCGAGGCACCCACCTGGAAGATGAAGACGCTCGGCATGCAGTGCCTGTTCGAGGGCATGGCGGTCGGCATCTTCGACCTCATCCAGAAGGGGTCGACGAACCCGCTCCTCTCCGACGTCATCCGGCGCGTGAAGCAGGACGAGGCACGTCACGCCGCGTTCGGCATCCTCACCATGCGTCGGGTCGTCCGCGAGGCGACGCCCGAGGAGCGCGCGGAGATGGAGGACTTCGCGTTCAACGTCCTCGAGACGCTGAACGCGAATCAGCAGATCGACATGCTCCAGGACCTGGGCCCCCGCTACGGGCTCGACCCCGAGAACGTCGTGCAGATGATCGTCGGCACGCCGGAGTGGCCGGAGTTCAACAGCCAGGTCTACATGCACACCGTCGTCCCCAACCTCGCGCGCCTCGGCCTCATCACCGGGCGCACCGAGGACGCGTACCGGAAGGTCGGGATCCTCCACGGCGACCGCTTCGGCCGCGCCGTCGACCCCGACGTCCAGGCGAGCCTCCGGAGCTAGCCGCCCCGTCGGCCGCGAGCCCGCTCCACGGCTCGCGGCCGATCACCCCACGCTCCGCGAGCGATCGTCACCGCCGCCCGCGCGGAGGGCGCGCTCGACGAGCCGTCGTCAGTCCGCTGGCGCGGGCCCGCTCGGCGAGCCGAGACCCAGCTCGAGCAGCTCGCCGGCGCGCGGCATCTCCGCGTCGAGCAGCTGCCGCACGCGGCAGTCGTGCTGGCGGCGGAGGCAGGCGGTGAGCGCCGCGGTCGAGTCGAGGGCCGGGACGTCGAGCGCCGCGCACGCGTCCGCCTCGGCGCCGAAGCCGAGGCCGGCGGTGGCGAGGAGGTCCCCGAGCGGGACCTGCGGGGCGGCCGCGCGTCCGGTCTGGCCGCACGCCTTCTCGATCGTGTCGCCGAGCTTCGCGGCGTAGGTCTTCGCGCCTGGTCCGATCTTCGCGTGCTGCGCCGCGCACGTGGCGCGCGCGCGCGTGAGGCAGTCGGCGTCGCCCGGCCGCTGCTGGACGCACTTGAAGACGCCGTCGACGCAGCGCTGGAGCGCGCGCTGCGCGCGCTTCACGTACGCCGCGCCCGCCTTCTTGACCGCCGCCTGGCACGACACCGCCGCCGCCGTGCGCGCCCGTGCGCCGCCGAGCCCCGCGCCGGCGCCGTCCGCCCCCGCCTCGAGGCAGGGCGCGTCGCCCGGCGCGAGGCCGCCCGCGGTCGCGAGCTCGCGGGCGCGCGGCGCCTCCCGCGACACGAGCTGGTCGACGCGGCACGCGTGCGCGTGCAGCACGCAGTCGACGAGCGCGTCGAGCGAGTCGAGCTGCGGCACGCCGAACGCCGTGCACCCGGACGCCTCGGCGACGAAGCCGAGCCCGGCCGCGTCGAGGAGGTCCGCGAACGGGACGCCGCCCCGCCCGCCGTCGTCGCACGCCTTCGCGATGCCGGCCCGCGCCTTGCCCTCGCCGACGGCGATCTTGCCGCGCTCCGACGCGCACGTCGTCCGCGCGGCCGCGAGGCACTTCACGTCGCCCGGCTTCTGCTGGAGGCATGCGAACGCCGCGTCCACGCAGCGCTGGAGGCTTCGCTGGCGCCGCACGACGTACTTGGCGCCGGCCTTCTTGATCGCCGCCTCGCAGTGCGCCGCGGCGCGGCCGCGCGTCTGGTCGCCGAGGCCCGCACCGGCGCCGTCCGCGCGCGGCGGGCAGTCCGGATCGTCGCGGTCGACGAGACCGTCGCCGTCGTCGTCGACGCAGTCGTCGCAGATCTCGCTTCCCGCGAGGGTCGTGGTCGTGGTGGAGGGCGCGGTGGTCGTCGTGGTGGTCGTCGTCACCGCGCGGAGGGTCGCGGTCGCGAGCGCGGTCTTCGTCGGGTCGCCGAGGGAGGCGAGCGCGACCGTCACGGTGCCCTCGCCTGCCGGCAGCGTTGCGTCGACGAGGAAGGTTCCGGCGCCGAATGCCGGGAGATCGAACGCGGGGATGCTCTCCACCGGGAGCCCGTCGAGCCCGCGGATGGTGGCCGCGAGGCCGCCCGTCGTGCCGGCGATCGTGGCCGAGTAGCCGTCGGCGACGTTGCCGAGGTTCTCGACCTCGAGGACGAAGGTCGCCGTCGCGGGCGCGTCGCGCTCGACCGTGTCGGGGACGAACGCGGCCGCCGCGCCGTGCGTCTCCCCGACCCGCACGGACGTCCGTGCGCTCGCCGTCACCGCCGGCGCGGTCTCCGACGTCGCCGTGCCGACGAGGGGCACGACCCCGGGCGGGCTCGCGACCGGACCGAGCGTCACGAGGACGTCCTGCTGCCCGCCGGGCGCGAGCGTCACGCTCGGGCTCGCCAGCGCGGCGAGCGGCGCGAGCGGGCCGCCGACCGAGAGGTCGAACGTGTCGGCCACCGAGCCGATGTTGCGGACCGTCAGCGTGTAGGGCGACGTCGTCGTGCCGGGATTGGGGTTCAAGAACACCTGCACGCCGTTCGCGACCACCACGACGTGCGCGGTCGCCTTCACCCCCTGGCTGCCGCCGCCCGAGAAGAGCGTGAGCGGGATGTCGTACGGCCCCGGCGCGGCGTTCTGCGGCGGGACGAAGAAGACGTGGCGCTGGGTCGCGTTGTCCGGTCCGGGCAGCGTGTGCACGCTCGACGGCGGCCAGAGCATGGCCTGCCAGCCGGGCGGCGCGTCGGCGCCGAGGAAGTAGTCGTCGGCGACGTTGCCGACGTTCGTGAACGTCGCGACGAAGGTCGCGAGCCCGCCCGGCCCGACGGTGACCGACGCGGGGGCGAGCTCGACGACGGCGCCGAACGCGGCGGCGCCCGGGTTCCCGCCGAGGTCGGGCCCGGGGCCGGTGCCGATCTGCGCGTAGACCGTGCCCGCGAGCCCGCCCCCGGCGTCCGCCGTGACGCTGAAGTCGAAGAGACGGAACAGGGTCGCGGCGAGGCCGGGCGTGAGCGTCAGCGGGACGGGCACGGTGGTCATCGCGGGGACGTCGACGGTCGGCGCGAGCGTGACCCACGCCGGCGGCACGCCGTCGACGGCGAGCGCGAACGCGGCGTCCATCGCCGTCGGGTTCGTGACCGAGAGCGTGTAGGAGGCCGGCGTCCCCAGCTGCACGTTCCCCTGGCTCGTCGGCGAGATCGCGAGGATCTGCGTGCCGTTCACGAACGCCGGCGGGAGCGCGAGCGTGCCCGAGCCGAGCGTCGGGACGACGAAGTCGACCGTCCCGCCGAGCGTGACCTCGCGGCTCTCGCCCACCTCGAGCCCGTGCACCACCTGCTGCCACGTGAGCGTGTCGACCGCGGGCTGGTCCCACACGTACGTGTCGCGGTCGGCGCCGGAGAGCACCTGCGTCGGCGTTGGAACGAAGGACCCCGGGACGAGCTCGACGCCCGGCGCCTTCGGGACGTCGACGCGGACCGTGAGCCGGGGCCCGGTGATCTGGTCGATCTGGAAGATCGTGAGGCCCGAGGCGTTCGTCGTGTAGAGGAGGTTCCCCACACGCTGCATCGACGCGATCGGCGCACCGACGTCGTACGGGACGTAGCGGACGCTCACCGGGTCGGTCGCGTCGACCAGGAGGAGGAGGTCGCGCGTGCCGAGCTTCGGCCCGCCCACGGCGAAGATGCCGTTCCCGAGCGCGACCGTGCTCGTGCCGTTCGGGTCCGTGAGCTGGGTGACGATCGTGGCGTCGATCGCGGGGGCGGTCGGCGTCGTCACGTCGAGGGTGGTGAGCGCGACGTTCCCGATCTGCCCCGAGGCCGCCGTGTCGAAGCCGTGCGTGTCGCCGGAGAGGAGGACGATGCCGCCGTCGAGCGCGCCGCCGCCGAGGGTGACGGGGCCCGGCTGGCCCATGGTCGGCGGCGGGATGACGAGGTCGCCGGTCTGGACGGGCGCGTCCGGATCGCTCACGTCGACGACGAGGACGCGCGCGTTGCCGGGCCCGGTGCCGAAGCCGTCGCCCGTGGCCGTCGTCGTGAGCACGTACGCGGTGTCGCCCGCGATCCGGAGCGCGTTGAACACCATGCTCGCGTTCGCGCCCGCGTAGTCGGCGGTCCCGTCCTGGCCGGGGACCGCGGGCGGGAAGAGCCGGCCGCGGAGCATGGGCGCGGAGACGTCGGTCAGGTCGACGCCGAACATGTCGCCCGCCTGGCGGAAGATGAAGTTCGAGAACGGGTTGAAGACGAAGATGCTGGTGGCGAGCCAGCCGACCGGGCCGTCGGTGAAATGGATCGTGCCCGAGATGCCGCGCGGGAAGGTCGTGTTCGAGACGAGCGCGGGGTTCGACGGGTCGGTCAGGTCGTAGATCGCGAGGCTCGTCGGCACGAACGTCCCGCCCGGCCCGAAGCCTTTGTCGTAGACCATCATGAGCCGGCCGCCGACGATCGAGCAGCCGACCGACGAGAAGCCGTCCGCGAGCCTCGTGCCGGTCGTGCCGAAGGTGGAGCGCACGGTCGGATTCGCGGGGTCGCTCACGTCGACCACGCTCGCCAGGTGGTCGCTGCAGACGTACGCGCGGTTGCCGAAGACGGCGACGCTCCGCGCCGGGCCGCCCGATGTCCCGACGGCGCCGAGGACGGTCGCGGCGGGGTTCGGGACGGCGTCGCGGTCGAGCGTGACGGTCGTCTGCACGGTCACGTCGCCCGGCGGCGCCACCTCGGGCGTCGTGTCCACGGTCGCCGCGAGCGGCGCCCCCACGAAGAACGGCCCCTTGCCGGTCGCGCCCGGGATCTGCTGCTCGGGGCTCTGCTCGTGGACGAAGGCGGTCAGCACGTACGGGCCCTTCGCGAGGTTCGCCGGCAGCGCGAGGGGGACGTCGAGCTGCTTCACGTTCGGCGCGAGATCGAGGGCGAAGCTGCCTGCGAAGAAGGGGAAGATCCGGTTGACGCCGTTCGCGTCGTCCAGGCCGACGTACACGTTCACGGCGCGCGCGCGGTTCACCGCGTTGTAGAGGCGGACGTGCGCGGTGATCCCGTCGCCCGGGTTCGCGAAGCCCGGCGTCGCGGTCACGTCGACGACCTGCACGATCTCGTCGCGGACCGTGACCGAGCCGGTGACCGTCCGCGTGCCGAGCGGCGCGAGCGCGTCCGTCCCGGTGACGGTGAAGGTGAACGGGGCGAGCGGACCGGCGATCGGGTCGATGGTGATCTGCACGGGCGGGAAGGTGTTCCCGAACGGGCCGAGCGTCACGCGCGTCGGGGCGACGTGGCCGGTGACGCCCGCAGGCAGGCCGGCGAGCGCGAGGTCGAAGGTCCGCGTCGACGTCGACTGGTTGAAGACGAAGAGGCCGAACGTCGTCGCCGTCGCGGGAAGGACCTGCTGCGTGTCGGGGCTGAGGATGAGGTCGAAGCCACCGCCGTCGGCCGAGGCGAGGATCGTTTTCAGATCGCAGAGCACCCGTCCCACGTCGGCGAGCAGGCCGAGCACCTGCGCGGGCGACGCGGTTGCGAGGGCGGCGCGGTCCGCCTGGAGCGCCGTCTCGACGTCGGAGAAGACCGCCGCACCGCCGACCTGGCCGATGGTCCGATCGAGGAAGGTGAGCACGGCCGCGACGTCGGCCGCGTTGCCCGGGTCGGCCGCGAGCACGCTCATCGCGCCCGCCAGCGAGATCAGGTCGTCCGCGAGCCCGGTCTTCCCAATGGCCTGCGCGCGCGCCGCCCCGTCCTGCGCGCAGGTGGCCGACAGCACGACGACGTGGACGACGACGTCGATCGTCACCGTCCGTCGGGCGCCGGCGGGTCCGAACGACGCCTCCGCGCGCACCACGAGATCCGTCCCGCCCGGGATGCCGGCGTCGGCGGTGAGCACGAGCGGCACCGGGGCGATCGCGCCCGGCGCGGCGAGCGTGACCGGCGTCGCGAGCGGGTCCGCCGTCACGCCGGGCGGCAGCACGAGCGCGAGGTCGACGTCGCCCGGCGCGACGTTGCCGCTCGCGCGGACCCCGAGGGTCACGCCGGCGGCGCCCCCCGGCGGCACGGCGACGGACGACGGGCTCGCGGTGAGGACGACGCCCGGGACGGCCGGGACGGCGAACGGCTCCGTCTCGGTGTCCGTGACCGAGGCGTCGCTCGCGCTCGTCGCCTTCACGGCGAAGTCGGCCGCCGCGCCGGGCGCGGGGACGTCGTCCGAGTTGGGGAAGAGGCAGACGCCCACCTCCGCGGCTTCGCCGGGACCCAAGTGGATCGGCGCGATCGGCACGCGCGGGGTGAAGCCAGGCGGGCCCTGCGCGATGGTGAGCGTGAAGTCGTCGGTCGTCGGACCGGTGTTCCGGACGCGGGCGACGAAGACGGAGGGGACCTCCGCCCCGTTGGCGCTGATCGTGAGCCGCGGGTCGGGAAGGATCTCGACCGCCACCCCCGGCTGCGCGTCGGGCGGGATCGGAGCGGGGCCGGCGGCGAGGTCGCTCACCAGGAAGGGGAACGCGGGCGGGTCGTTCGGCGAGATGAAGTCGAAGAACTTCTCCGCGAACTCGAGGCCCTTCTTGAGCCCGTCGGCGAGCTGACCGATCAGGCCGAAGCCCTTGGTGTCGAGCTTGAGCTTGTCGAACGCCTTCTTGAGCTTCTCGAGGATGCCGCTCGCCTGCTCCGCCTGCTGGATGAGGGCTTTGATGGACGTCTTCGTGTCCTTCACGACGCCGTCGAAGTTGCCGCCGCTCGCCGCCGCGCTCACGACCGCCGCCGCGTACACGAGGCCGACCTGCCCGAAGGCGGCGACGCGCCCGATGAAGTTCGCGATCGGCTTGTTGAACTCCTGCGAGAGCTGGAGCGCGTTGCCGTACTGGAGGAGCGCCTGGTGCCCGCCGTTCTCGAACACGCTGATCGTATGGCCGGTCTGGTCGGTCTCGAGCCAGCCGACGGTAGTGACGCCGCCGACCGTCACCATCTGCGTCGGCGTCAGGACGACCTTGCCGGCGCTCGCCGCCGCGGCGATCCGCGCCTTCGCCTCGTCGGAGAGGCCGAAGGTCATGAGCGTGTCGAGGTCGTCCGCGGTGACGACGGCGAGGTCGTTGCCGGGCGCGGCGAGCGCGGCCTCGAGCACCTCGCGGATCGAGACGGCGGGCTGTCCCGTGACGCCGTTCAGGACCGAGCCCTCGAGGAAGGACTCCTCGAGGCCGCGCGCGATCTCGAACCAGAACGGCGCCTGCGGATCCTGCCCCGAAAGGGGCAGGACGCGGAGGTCGTTCTTCAGCACGTCGAGCGCGAGCGCGGCGCCGTCGCCCTGCTTGTTGCTCACCGCGACCGTGAGGCGCGGCGAGGCGACGATCGGCTTCACGAGGTAGCCGCGGGCGAGCTGCGCGCCGGCGAAGTCCGCGGTCGCGTCGAAGCCCATCGTGAGCGTCTCGGCGTTCGCGATGGACAGCGTGCGCGCCCGGCTCGAGGCGTCCTTCAGGACGGCCACCTCGTCGGGCGCGTACGGCCCGCCGGGCGTGATCGCGGCGAGCGCCGGCTCGAGCGCCGCGAGCGCCGACTGCGCCGCGGCGAGCCGGTCGTGCTGCGGCCCGAAGGCGTCGAGCGACTGCCGTCCGGGGAGCACGTTCACGCTGAGCACGTCGAAGTCCGTGACGAGGGGGTTGGTCGGGTTCGGGACCGAGATCGGTCCGCCGCCCTGGCGCGCGACGAAGCCGATCCGGTCGACGAACGTCCGGCTGAAGTGCTGCGGCCCGACGAACGCGGTCGGCTGCACGTCGACGCGGACGGTGAGCGCGGTCACGATCTGGGACCCGAAGGGGAAGTTCGTGACCACGTCCTGCACCTCGGTGCCGACGACGATCGGGTCGTCGCTCGCGTCGGCGTCGCCCTGCCCGAGGAGGAGGTACGGTGTGTACGTCGTCGTCTGGATCGAGAACGGCGGAACGGTGACGCCGTCGGAGTGCACGAACGCGCTCACCGAGACCGGCTTCCCGACCAGGTCGGCCGCGTCGAACGTCTGGCTCACGACCGTCGCCGTACCGAGGCCCGAGAGGTCGACGAGGGCGGCGGCCTGGCTGAAGACCTCGGCGTCGACGCTCACCGTCACCCGGTGGCGGAGGTCGTCGGGTACGTCGGTGAACGTGTCTTGCGCGGCGAGGAGCGTGTCGCCCAGCTGGAGCGTCGGCACGCTCGTGTCGGCGTCGACGAGCCCGCCGCCCGCGTCGAACTGAACCCAGTAGTGGTTGCGGACGTCGTTGAAGACCGAGCCGTCGTTGGTGACGAAGTACGGGAAGTTCGTCGGGCAGCCGAAGGCGCGGGGGCCGAGCACGAAGGCCGGCGCGACGAGCGTCGCGAACTCCGGGTTGCCCGCCATGAGCGCGTGCGCGTACTGCACGGTCGTCACGCCCGCCGCCTGGAGGAGCGCCACGAGAAGGCTCGCGCGGTCGAGCGAGTTCGCCGCGCCCGTCCAGAGCGTGCCGCGCGGGCCGCGGAGATAGCCGAAGTAGGGCTCGAACGCGACCCGATCGCGGACGAAGGCGAAGAGCTGCGCCGGGTCGTTCCCGAGCTCGGCCGCCTTCGCGGCGACGTACGGATCCGGGTCGGCGGCGGCCGGCGCGCCGGCCGCGAGCAGGGCGGCGAGGGCGAGGAGCGCGACCGGGAGCCTGGAGACCAACTTGAGCATGCCGGCGAACGGGGCACCCTCTTTACACTGCACGCATGCGGGTTGGCCAGAAAAAAACTCTGCGCGCTGCCAGGCTCGCCGACGGGCCAAACGTCATGCTGAACCGGCGTGCGGAGGGCGGCGGTCCCCGCGCGGGGTGCCCGGCCCTAGCGCTCGGTCCGCTTCAGGTAGTCCACGACCATGCGGACCTGGCCCTCGTTCAGCCGTCCGCGGAAGTGCGGCATGGCCGGGCGCTGGCGCGCGAGCATGTGCCAGACCTTCGTGCGCAGGTACTCGCCGTCGTGCGTGCGCAGGTACTCGCCGTCGAAGCGGACGACGGGCGCGGCACCCGGGTCGACGAGGTCGCCGCCCCGGCCGTCCTCGCCATGGCAGCTCGCGCAGTAGCGGCCCCACGCGACCCAGCCCGGCGAGAGCACGCGCACGAACGCGACCAGCGCCTTCGCGTCCTCCTCGGCCAGAAGCCCGGGGACGGGCGGCATGTTCTTCGCGCCGTGGCGGACGGCGACGAGCAGCGCGCGGTCGTCGCGCGAGCGCTGGAACGCCGGGTCGGTCAGGTCGCGCGAGGCGTGCACGGTCGCCTTCGGGAGGAGCGGACTCGGCTGTCCCCACGGGCCGTGGCAGCGCGTGCAGCGGGCGACGAAGAGGTCCTCGCCGCGCTCGATCGCGTCCCAGTCGAGCGCCGGGAGCCGCTGTAGGTGGCCGACCAGGTCCTCCACCTCGCCGGCGCGCTCGCGCAGGCGCTCGGGGTCGAGCGCGAGCGGCAGCGCCTCGCTGTCGCGGACCGCCCGCACGAGCTTCGCCGTGTCGTAGCGCTCGAGCAGCCCGCCGCGCAGATCGCGCGGCCGCGGCGTGAACATCGCGGCGTCCGGGCCATCGCCGCGTCCCGTCGCGCCATGGCAGCCCGCGCAGTTCTGGAGGTAGAGCCCGAGCCCCGTCTCCTCCACCGGACGCTCGACCGCCCAAGCGCGGACGGCGAGCGCGATCGCTGCCGCCGCGACGACCGCGCGTCTCAGCCGCATCGCCCCCCCTCCGTCACACGCGCGCGATACTAGCGGTCCGCGTCGGCGCGTCAAAACCGGCGCGACCGATTTGCGCGCCCGCACCCGGCCGCCGAGCCGGACGGGGTTGACTCGCCCCCCGGCGGGCGCGAACGTCGTCGGCATGGCGAGAGCCACGTGGAAGGGTGCCGTCCTCGCGGAGGCGGACGAGTTCCAGGTCGTCGAGGGGAACGTCTACTTCCCGCCGCAGGCCGTGAACCGCGCGCATCTCCGGGAGAGCGAGATGCACACGACGTGCCCCTGGAAGGGCGTCGCGAGCTACTACGACGTCGTCGTCGACGGCGAGACGAACGCGGACGCGGCCTGGTACTACCCGGCGCCGAAGGACGCCGCGAAGCACATCAAGGACCACGTCGCGTTCTGGCGCGGCGTCACCGTCGAGCGCTGACGGCTACCAGGCGTACGCCTCCGGCGCCTCGCCGCCGGGCCCCGGCCAGATGCGGTCGAGGCGGGCGCGCGCGTCGTCGGAGAGCCGCACCGAGAGCGCGCGCAGGCTCCCCTCGAGCTGCTCGATCGTCCGCGGCCCCACGATCGGCGCCGTGACGCCGGGCTGCGCGAGGAGCCAGGCGAGCGCGATCTCGGCCGGCGCCGCGCCGAGCTCGCGGCACAGCGCCTCGTACGCCTCGAGCTGCGCGCGGTGCGTCTCGACGGACTTCCGGAGCCGGTCGCTCGCACGCCGCCCGTCGGCGGCCTCCGCGAGCGCCCCGCCGAGGAGCCCGCCGGCGAGCGGGCTCCACGGGATGAGCCCGAGCCCGTACGCGCGGCAGGCCGGGATCACCTCGAGCTCGATCGTGCGCGCGGCGAGATTGTAGAGGCTCTGCTCCGAGACGAGCCCGAGGAAGTGCCGGGCGCGCGCCGCTTCGCATGCCTGCGCGATGTGCCAGCCGGCGAAGTTGCTGCTGCCGACGTAGAGGACCTTCCCCGCCGCCACGAGCTGCTCCATCGCCTGCCAGAGCTCGTCCCACGGCGTGTCGCGATCGACGTGGTGCACCTGGTAGAGGTCGATGCGATCGGTCCGCAGCCGCCGCAGGCTCTCGTCGCACGCGCGCCGCACGTGGTACGCGGAGAGCCCGCGGTCGTTCGGGCCGGCGCCCATCCGGCCGTAGACCTTGGTCGCCAGGACGATGCGCTCGCGGCGTCCCCCGCCCTGTGCGAGCCACCGGCCGACGATCTGCTCGGTGACGCCCTCCCCCGTCTTCCAGCCGTAGACGTTCGCGGTGTCGAAGAAGTTCACGCCCGCGTCGAGCGCGCGGTCCATGATCGCGAAGCTGTCCGGCTCGCTCGTGAGCGGCCCGAAGTTCATCGTGCCGAGGCAGAGGCGGCTCACGCGAAGCCCGGTGCGGCCGAGACGGACGTGGTCCATGGGGAGCGTAGTGTACCGTCGGCGCCGTCGCTTGACGAGCCGGCCGGGGGCGCTGGTCGGCTGCGTGGGCTCGCACGCGCACGAGTCGTCACCCTCGGCGCGTCAGCGCAACGCGTCCGTCAGCCACAGGAGGGCAGCACGACGGCGTCGAGCAGCGGACCGGCGAGCCCGGCGGTCTCCCGCGCACCGGTTGCCGTTCGAGCGCAGAGTATGTCCAGCTTACGAGCCGAGCATCTAGCGGGCGAGCACTTTCCACCCGCAGCGGCCCTGCGATACATTCCGCGCAATGCTGCAGCCGACGCACTACGATGCCCCCTTTCCCGGATCGACAATCGGTTACGCGAAGTGGGGAGTTCGGCATTGCCTGTGACACGCGAACCAAGGAGACGGGGGATGTCCCACTCGCTGTTGAACGCCGGTGAGCGGCGGCTCGGTTTGACCGGCTCCTACGCCACCTCCTTCACGGAAGGACGCGGCCGCACCCGGGTGGGAGTTGTCGAGCCCGGCCGCGAGCTGCAGGAGACGGCGCTTGGCGAGGGCGGCATCGGCGAGCCCGTACGCCTCGGTGAGCACGCGGCGGACGCGCGGGCGCAACGTCTCGGGGAAATGTTCGAGGACGTTCCGCCGCTGGTGGACTTGGCAGCGCTGGACGAGCGCCATCGCCCCGCATGTCTCCCGGATCGCCTTGCGGAGCCCGCTCCCGCCGTCGAGCGCGAAGAGGATGCGGTACTTGCGCGTCGTGACGCCGATCGCGATCGCCTCCAGGGTGCGGGCGTCGAGGGGATCGCGGTGCGCCGCGTACGCGAAGCTCGGGCGGGCGAGCTCGTGGCCATCAACGCTGCGGGCGCGCAGGCGCGGCACGAGGATGCGCCGCCCGCCGAAGGTCACCTCGCCGCGCGTCTGGCCGTGGCGATACGCACGGCGCGCGGGGTCGGGGACGTTCTCCGGTCCGCACAGCCGCTCGCGATCCTGTTCCATCACCGTGCGCAGCACCTGCTCGCCGGTCTCGAGACAGAGCCCGAAGAACGCGGTGCGCGTGCCGGCAAGGACGTCGAGCAGCGGCAGCGGAACGTGAACCGTGGCGACGGGTGGGGACGCGACTGCTTCCCCGGCGGCTGATCCTGTGCGACTCTTCTTCTTGGCGGCTCCTTCTGTGAAGGTTGTGGTGACCGCCGTCCTACCATGGACGGCGGCAGGAGCCGCCGCTCCTTTCAGGCGGTCAGTTCAACAGGCGCCGGGACATCCCCAGGAGACCTGGATACGCTTCGTACTCCTCGCCGGATTGGCCACATCGCTCTGGGGCTGGGGTTGCGGATCGTACGATGCATTTGCCCCTCTGGCGGACGTGGGGATCGCAACGAGCGGCGGTCACGTCATCACCGTGACGAATGATCGTCTCGAGATTGACAACCAACGCGTGGAAACGCTGGCCGTCCGGGCCTGCGACGCGAACGCGTTGCTGGCTGATCCGGACTACCAGTACGACGCGTCTAGCCAGCGTTGGTTTTCGACCATCCTGAACGGCAGTGGGGTTGATCTCGCGATCAGCGACGCGTCGGCGCCCGATGGCCCCTACTATGCGTGTTACAGGCTCGCTCCCGCGATGTGGGATGCCCGCATCGATCCCCGCACCGGGTTCATCGATTCACCACGCTTGACGGTGACCGGCAACAAGGTCGCCATCGTCGGAACCCCCATCAACTGCTCTACCTCCACCGGCGACTGCGACCGCAGCGACACGCTCGTGATCAACAAGGCGGATGCCGTCGCGGGCCGGCGGCTTCACACGGCGACGGTCCGTCACATCAACACTCCCATGAGACCGGCACGGGACGTCAATGGCTTCAACGACGCCGTCTTTATCGTCGGCCATCCCGACGGTGCCGCGCACGACGTGTTCCGGGTCGGTGTCATAACGGGCGTGCCTGGCGTGAGTACAGTCACAACCGCCCTGGGGAGGTCCACACGACCTTCCCCGTAGATGTCGGAGCCCCGGACATGCTAGACGCCAGCGGGGCGATCCTTCGCGACTTCAATATACCGACGCAACACGCCGTAGTGAGCATGGGTCCTTTGTGGACGCTCACGCGGACGCAGACGAACGGCATTGGCCAGTTGGGGTTGACCGAATTCGGCGGCCTGGTGCCGACGTTTGCTCCCCACAGGGTGCAGACCGCGATGGTGACATCACCCGAACGAACGAGTGTCGCGTGTCCGGCGCTTGCCGTCACCCTAAACCAGGATGTCGCGGTTGGATTCACCACGGCGTCGCCGGCCCACTACGCATCCGCGTACATCACCGGCCGGCGCAGCTATGACCCTCCCGGCACGCTGCGCCCCGTACAGAAAGTCGCTACCGGGCAGGCGCCATTTTATCCGCTGTCCGGTCAGGTGATCCGAATGGACTACTGTGATGCAGCGACGACACCGAAGAATGATACGCTGCTGTTCGCGCTGAACTATTCGGGAAGATTTGACCTGGTTACGCGTGTCATCCCCGTCATCGTTTCTCAGAATCCGTGAGGGAGGGCGATGGAACATGCGAATCGTGACCGCACGGATCCTGGCGGTTGTTCTCGCCTTCGCGGAGACGACGACCACGACGCTTCCGTCGCTGTCGGACGGTTTGGAAACGGCGCTGCCCATTGAAGTGGTCCCCGATGGTGCGACGGTCGACCCCGCCGTTGCGCCGGACGTCGGAAGCTCCGACGACAGAAGCACACCATGATCGCCGCGTTGACGCTCGCCGCCGCGATGGCCTGCCGAAACGCCGTGAATCCGTGCGCCGCGTGGCCGCGAGCGCCGTGGTCGGGAACGATTGGGGGACGCCCGGCATCGTGCCGGCTCGCGACGATCGTCGTGGATCTCGGGGTACCGGTCGCACACCTCGGGGGCCGATGTCGAGTCAAACGATTCAAGCACCGCCGCATGCTCGACGTGACGCTGAAGGAGGCGGGGAGTGGCCTGATTTGCCGGCGCTTGCCACAACCCGTAACGCCCGTACCGCCTGTGTCACCGAACACGCCCCCCGCGTTGCCCAAGACGTGTTGCGAGCTGACTTTGTCGCCGGTTGGGTTCGATCTGATGCACCCGCCACGACAGGTCGATGGGACGTACCGCTGTCCAAAGGAGAGCGGCGCGTTCACTCTAATGAAACGTCCGGGGTTCGGCGTGACGTTTGAGCGGCATGAGTAATTTCGACTTCGCACCCGAGAATCGTCGTGGCGGGGGCAGAGGCCGGCCCACGAGATGAGGTGCTGCACGGTCGGGAAGCGGGTCATGTCCACACCGATCTCGCAGACGATGACCTCGGCCGCGCGGGGGACCGACGCCGGGGATCGTCGTCAAGAGTGTGGTCCGGGTGCGAAAGGGGGCGAGCCTGTCGCCGACCTCCGCTTCCACGGCGCGGATCGCCGCGTCGAGCGCTTCGACGTGCTGGAGATGGAGGTGGAGGAGGATGCGCTGATGGCGCGCGAGACAGCCGCGCAGCGCCGCGCGGAGCGTGGCCGCGCTCGCCTGGACGCGGCCAGCGGCGACGGCGGCGAGCTGGTCGGGATCGGTCTCGGTCAAGTCCCGTTCTTTGTGTAGGATCAGCAGGTAGAAAGCTCCTCGTCTTCAAGCCTCACGCCGCGTCCTTCGTCGTGCCTGCCTCCTTTCGTGCGGCGGTCATGTCCACGTACCGGCGGTCGTCCCAGATCGCCGTGACGCGCAACGCGACCGCGACGATGAGTCGGAGCGCGCTGGCGCGATCGGGGAACGCGCCCACCGCGCGAATGCGCCGCTTGATCTCGCCGTGCAGCCGCTCGAGCCCGTTGGTATCCGGCATAAAAGTCGCGCGTGCCGGCCGTCCCTTCGCCCCGCCACCACTGGGTGAGTAGGCTGCGAGCCTCCGGGACAGGGGCACTGGCCAGCACGCAGGAGGGGCAGGCCGTTCCGTACGATGAGCTGCGAGCTCGCGTGAGTATCTGGCCGCCCCTGCGACTGGCCCGGATGCGCTGCGAGCGCGAAGCCGTAGGTGTCGTGGTGCCCACCAGCGTGCTCAACCGAGCCCATACGGGCAGGAGGGCCGCGGAGGCAATTCACCGGACTGGATGGGAACCGTTCGCGGAGGTCGCGGTGCTCGAGGACGGGCGGGTGCACGCGGCCGGCCGCGTCCCCACCACGGCCCTGGCGCTGGAGACGTTCGCGCGGACGCTCCGACCCGACGATCAGGTTGTGCTCGAGGCGACGACGAACACACACGCCGTCGTGCGGCTCCTGCGCCCTCACCTCGCCCGGGTCGCCGTCGCCAACCCGCGGCGCACGCGCGCAATGGCTGCGACCCGAAGGGGCGGGACGGGCGGCCGCTTCCGGACTTCGCCACGATGTACCGGGAGCTCAAGCGCCGCGGCGTGACGCTCGAGCTTCTGTGGCAAGAATACCGCCAGGCGCATCCCGACTGCGGCTACGGCTACTCGCGCTTCTGCGATCTCTACCGCGCCGGGCGCGGCCAGCTCGACTTCGTCATGCGCCAGGAGCACCGCGCCGGCGAGAAGCTCATCGTCGACTCCGCGGGCCTCACCTATACGGAGGCCCTTAGCCCGCGCGCTCGAGGAGCAGCTCGCGCAGCCGGAGAGCTACCGCGCGCTCGCCTTCGCCGGCGCGCTCGGGCAGAAGGCGTGTCGCGACGGCCACTCCGTCCTCTACCGCCGCGTGCCGCGGCTCGGCCACGAACTGCACGTCGCCCGCGGCGACAGCTCGTTGCCCCGGGTCCTCACCCGCTGGGCGAAGATCGACGTCCTCATCCTCGACGACTGGGGCCTCACCCCGCTCGGCGCGCAGGAACGGCACGATCTCCTCGATGTCCTCGAGGACCGGTGCGGCGAGCGCTCGACGCTCGATCGCGTCGTCCACACCGCCCACCACATCATCCTGAACGGAGAATCGATGCGGAAGAAGCGCTCGCCCTTGACGCGCGGGCCCGACTCAGCCACGTAGAGGCCGCCCGTCACGGGGCTCCGGTCGGCTGTTCGCCTTCGCTCGGACGAGGTGTTCGGCTTCGTTCGGACTGGGTGTTCGGCTTCACTCGGACCAGCCGTTCGGCTTCGGTCCTCGAGGCCGGCTACGTGTCGCGGCGAGCGCCGCGTGGTACGCTCGACGTCCATGCGGGGGCGAAGACCGATGTCGCTCGAAGCGATCGTCAGGACGACGGCGCGCGACCTCGCGTTGATCGCGGCGCGCCGTGGCCGGGGAGGAGAGATGGAGACGCCGGACAAGGTGGCGGCCCTGCTCGACGCGAAACGGGCCCTCGACGGCGTACCGGTCCGCCATGCGCTCATCGGCGGCGTTGCGGTCGGCATCCATTCGGGGGTGCCGCGCGCGACGCTCGACACCGATCTCGCCGTGCCGTCGACCGCCGAGCGGGCGGCCGTCGTGGACGCGATGGTCCGCGCGGGGTTCCGGCGGATCGGCGAGGATGCCCACAGCGCCAACTTCCGGCACCCGAGCGGGGAGCCGGTGCAGCTGGCGTTCGACCCGGGCTTCGATCCCATGATCGCACGGGCCGAGACCTTCGACCTCGAAGGCGTGGCCGTGCACGTCGTCCGCAAGGACGACCTCATCGCCATGAAGCGGCGCGCGGCCGCCGACCCCGGGCGCCGCCGGAGCAAGGCGCTGCGGGATCAGGCCGACGTCGAGCTGCTGCTCGGCGACGTCCCCGAACCCGACGAGGGCTGGTAGAGAACTCGCGTCGCCGTCAGACGTGGATCGCGCGCTTGCCGACCGCGAGCGCCGCTTCCTTCACGGCCTCGGGAAGCGTCGGGTGCGCGTGGGTCGTCCGCGCGACGTCCTCCGCGCTCGCCCCGAACTCCATCGCGACCACCAGCTCGGCGATCAGGTCCGACGCCCGCGGGCCGAGGACGTGCACGCCGACGATGCGGTCCGTCCGCGCGTCGGCGATCATCTTGACGCCGCCCTCCGTCTCGCCCATCGCGCGGGCGCGGCCGTTCGCCTGGAACGGGAACGTGCCGACGGCCACGTCGAGGCCGCGCGCCTTCGCCTCCTCCTCGGTGAGGCCGACGCACGCGAGCTCCGGCCACGTGTAGACGACGTTCGGGATCGCGTCGTAGTTCACGTGCCCGGCGTGCCCAGCCATCAGCTCGACGGCGGCGATCCCCTCCTCCTCCGCCTTGTGCGCGAGCATCGGCCCCCGGATCACGTCGCCGATCGCCCACACGCCGGCGACCGTCGTCTCGAAGCGGTCGTTCACGACGATGCGGCCCGCGTCGTCGAACGCGACGCCGAGCTCCCGCGCCCCGAGCCCCGCGGTGAACGGCCGGCGTCCGACCGCGACGAGGACCATATCCGCCTCCTCGGAGGCCGTCGTGCCGTCGCGCGCGCGGAGCGCGAGCCGGACGCCGCTCGCGGCCCGCTCCGCGCCCTCGGCGAACGTCCCCAGGCGGAAGCGGATCCCCTGCCGCTCGAGCGCGCGCTGGAGCTGCGTCGCCATCGCGCGGTCCGCCCACGGGACGATCCGGGGCAGGTACTCGACCACCGTGACGCGGGCCCCGAGGCGGCTCCAGACCGAGCCCAGCTCGAGGCCGACGGCGCCGGCGCCGATCACGCAGAGGTGCTCCGGGACGCGCGGGAGCGTGAGCGCCTCCGTCGACGAGACGACGCGGTCGCCGTCGAACGGGACGGCGTCGAGCGGCGTCGCCTCGCTGCCCGTCGCGATCAGGATCCGTCGCGTCGCGAGCGTCTGCTCGCCGTCGTTCCCGCGCACGACGACGCGGTCGGGCGCCGCGAGCCGGGCCACGCCCCCGACCGGCGTCACTCCGTTCTTCTTGAAGAGCCCCGCGACGCCCGAGGTGAGGCCGCGCACGACGCGGTCCTTCCGCGCCATCATCGCCGGCAGGTCGAGCTCGACGCCGGCCGTCTTGATGCCGTGGACCCCGAGCTGCGTGCGGACCGCCCGGTACAGCTCGCTCGAGTCGAGGAGCGCCTTCGACGGGATGCAGCCGACGTTCAGGCACGTGCCGCCGAGCGTCGCGTCCTTCTCGACGCACGCGACCCGCATGCCGAGCTGCGCGGCGCGGATCGCGGCCACGTAGCCGCCCGGGCCCGAGCCGACGACGACGAGATCGAACGGCCCCGCCATCAGACGTCGAGCAGCATGCGCGCCGGGTCCTCGATGCGCTCCTTCACGCGCACGAGGAACGTGACCGCCTGCTCGCCGTCGACGATCCGATGATCGTAGGAGAGCGCGACGTACATCATCGGCCGGATCACGACCTCGTCGTCGACGACGACCGGGCGCCTCTCGATCTTGTGCATCCCGAGGATGCCCGACTGCGGGGGGTTCAGGATCGGGGTCGAGAGCAGCGAGCCGTACACGCCGCCGTTCGAGATCGTGAACGTGCCACCCGCCAGGTCGTCGACCGAGAGCTTGCCGTCCCGGGCGAGCGCGGCGAGCCGCGCGATCTCGCGTTCGATCTCGGCGAACGACATCCGGTCGGCGTGGTGCACGACCGGCACGACGAGCCCGCGCTCCGTCCCGACCGCGATGCCGAGGTGCACGAAGTGCTTGTAGACGATGTCGTCGCCGCGGATCTCGGCGTTGATCGCCGGGAACTCCCGGAGCGCCGCGATGCAGGCGTGGGCGAAGAAGGACATGAAGCCGAGGCTCACGTCGTGCGCGCGCTGGAACCGCTCCCTGTGACGCGCACGGAGGTCGATCACCGCGCTCATGTCGATCTCGTTGAACGTCGTGAGGATCGCCGCCGTCCGCTGCGCCTGCACGAGCCGCTCCGCGATGCGTCTCCGCAGCCGGCTCATCGGCACCGGCTCCTCGCCGTCGCCCGCGACGGACGCCCGCGGCGCAGCCGCCTGCGGCCGCGGCGCAGGCGGCTCGGCCTCGGGTGCGGCGGCGCCCGGCCTCGCGCGGGCGAGGTGCTCGACGACGTCGGCCTTCGTGAGGCGGCCGCCCTTCCCGGTCGCCGGGATGCGCTCCGGCTCGAGCCGATGCTCGGCGACGAGGTGCCGCACGGCCGGGCTGAGCGGCGGCCCGCCGCCGGCGGGCGGCGCCGGACGCGGCGCCTCGGGCGCGCGCGCGGGCTCCGAAGGCGGCGCGGCCGCCGCCGGCTCGGGCCGGGCGGGCGCGGGGCGCGGCGCGGCGGGGCGCGCCGCCGCCTCGTCGAGCGTCGCGACGACCTCGCCCACCTGCACGGTCGCGCCCTCGGGCTTCACGATGTGGAGGACGCCGCCGCGCTCGGCGGGGATCTCCATGTTCGCCTTGTCGGTCTCGAGCTCGAGCAGCACCTCGTCGGGCGCGACCGCCTCGCCCTCGGCCTTCCGCCAGCGCGTGATCGTGCCCTCGGTGACCGACTCGCCGAGCGTCGGGATACGCACCTCGAATGCCATCCGCCCCGCCTCCTCCGCCCTAGCGCGCGAATGCGCGGTTCAGAAGCTCCCGCTCTTCCTGCAGGTGGAGCTTGTACGACCCCGTCGCCGGGCTCGCCGCCTCCGGGCGCCCGACGTATCCGAGCGTCCGGCCGGCGGGCAGGATCCGGCGGAGGCGCGGCGCGATGAAATGCCACGCGCCCATGTTCCAGGGCTCCTCCTGCACCCAGAAGACCTGCGTCGCCTGAGGATAACGCGCGAGGATCGCCGCCAGCGGCTCGCGGGGGAACGGGTAGAGCTGCTCGACGCGCACGATCGCGGTCGTCTCGAGGGCGCGCTCACCGCGCTCGGCGAGGAGCGCGTAGTAGATCTTCCCGCTGCAGAGGAGGAGGCGCCCGACGCGCGCCGGGTCGACGACGACGCCCGCCTCGGGGGCCCGCGCGACGGCCGGGTCGTCGAGCACGACCTCGAACGTGCCGTCGGTGAGGTCCCGGAGCGCCGACACCGCGGCCCGGTGGCGGAGCAGGCTCTTCGGGGTCATGACGACGAGCGGCTTGCGGAACTTGCGGTGCATCTGGCGGCGGAGGAGGTGGAAGTACTGGGCGGGGGTGGTCGGGTTGCAGACCTGGACGTTGTCCTCGGCGCAGAGCTGGAGCCAGCGCTCGAGCCGCGCGCTCGAGTGCTCCGGCCCCTGCCCCTCGTAGCCGTGCGGGAGCAGCATGACGAGCCCGCTCATCCGCTGCCACTTCGACTCCGAGCTCGAGATGAACTGGTCGATGATCACCTGCGCGCCGTTCGCGAAGTCGCCGAACTGCGCCTCCCACACGACGAGCTCCCACGGGTCGGCGAGGCTCATGCCGAACTCGAAGCCGAGGACGGCGTTCTCGGAGAGCATGCTGTCCATGATGCGGACCTTCGCCTGCCCCTCGCGGACGTGGTCGAGCGGGACCCAGCGCGCGTCCGTCTTCACGTCGTGGAGGACGGCGTGGCGGTGGCTGAAGGTGCCGCGGCCCGTGTCCTGCCCGCTCATCCGCACGGGGAAGCCCTCGAGCGCGAGGGAGCCGATCGCGAGCGCCTCGGCGCAGCCCCAGTCGATCTTCCCGTTCTCCACCACCATGGCGGCGCGCGCCTCGAGGAGGCGCATGACCTTCGGGTTCGGCGTGAAGCCGGGCGGCACGCGGGTGAACGCCGCCGCGATCTCGCGCAGCACCTCGGGCCGGACGCGCGTGTCGGCGCTCCAGTCGTCGCCCGCCCACCCGAGACCCTTCCAGCGGCCGCCGAAGGCGAAGATCGGCTGGCGGGGCATGAAGTCGCGCGCGTACTGCTGCGCGGCGTCGAGGATCTCGCGGAAGTCGGCGACGCGCGCGTCGACGTCGGCCTCGGTCGCGACGCCGGCCGCGACGAGCCGCTCCTTGTAGAGCGCGAGCGGCGTCGGGTGCTTCGCGATCTTCTCGTACATGACCGGCTGCGTGAAGGTGGGGTCGTCGAGCTCGTTGTGGCCGTGGCGGCGGTAGCAGACGAGGTTGATGAACGCGTCCTTCTTGAACCGCTGGCGGAACCCGATCGCGAGCCGCGCGGCCTGCACGGCGGCCTCCGGGTCGTCCCCGTTCACGTGGAAGATGGGGGCCTGGATGATCTTCGCGACGTCGGAGGCCCAGCGCGTGAAGCGGTAGTGCTCGGGCGACGTCGTGAACGCGATCTGGTTGTCGATGATGACGTGGATGGTGCCGCCCGTCCGGTAGCCCTTCAGCTCCGACAGCCAGAGCGTCTCGAAGACGACGCCCTGGCCCGTGAACGCCGCGTCGCCGTGCAGGAGCACCGGCACGACGCGCCCGCGCGACTCGTCGCGCAGGTGCTTCTGCTTCGCGCGGACGATGCCCTCGATGACGGGGTCGACGGCCTCGAGGTGGCTCGGGTTGGGCGAGAGCGACAGGTGGACCTTCCGCCCGGCGCGCGTCGTGTGATCGCGCGAGTAGCCGAGGTGGTACTTCACGTCGCCGTCCCCGGTCGCCTCCTTCGCGAGCACCGTTCCCTCGAACTCGGCGAGGATCATCTCGTAGGGCTTCCGCAGGATGTTCGCGAGGACGTTCAGGCGCCCGCGATGCGCCATGCCGAGGACCATCTCGTCGACACCGAGCCCGCCCGCGGTCTCGATGAGCTCGTCGAGGAGCGGAATGAGGACGTCGGCGCCTTCGAGGGAGAAGCGCTTCGCGGTCGGGTAGCGGGCCTGGAGAAACTGCTCGAACCCCTCCGCAGCGACGAGGTCGGAGAGGAGCTGGAGCCGCTCCTCGGCCCGGAGGCGCGGGTCGTTCTCCACCGGCTCCATGCGCTCCTGGAGCCACTGCCGCTGCTCCTGGTCCTGGATGTGGAGGTACTCGACCCCGAGCGTCCCGCAGTACGTCGCGCGGAGGCGCGCGATCAGCTCGGAGAGCGGCGCGCGCGTGCAGCCGAGGAACGTCCCGCAGTCGACGACCCGGCCGAGGTCCGCGTCCGTGAAGCCGAACTCCGACGGCGCGAGCATCGGGTGCTCGCCGGGCGGCGGCTCGAGCGGGTTCAGGTGCGCCATCAGGTGGCCGAGCTCGCGGTAGGAGTGAACGAGGTCGAGAACCTCGCCGGTCCGCGCGCGCGCTTCCGGCAGCGCCCCGCCCTCCGCGCGCGCCGCCGCCGGGCCGCCGCCGTTGCCCTCGGTCGCGAGCTCGAAGCCCGCGAAGAACAGGCGCCACTGCTCGTCGACGGAGCCCGGATCGGCCTGGTAGCGGCGATATTGCTCCGCGACGTAGTCCTTGTTCGCGAGTGCTATACCCTCGAGGCTGTTCATCGGGCCCTTCCCTTGTACCGTCCCGCCGCGCCGATCGCCACCCGGTCCGCGCGGGAGCCGGCGGCGCGATCGGTCGAATGTCGCGTGCGACCGGAAGCGTCGCCCGTTCCCGGGCTCGGCGACGCCGTGGTAGTCACGCGTGGTGGGCCCCCCTCACCGAAGGAGAAGTCGATGACCCAGCGGCACCGGCTCCGAGCGTTCGTCACGGCGATCCTCGTCTCGTGCGTCGGCGCCCGCGCCGTTCCCGCCGCCGCGGGCTTCGTCGAGTTCGAGAGCGGGCAGGTCCGCCCACTCGCGCTTTCCCCCGACGGCACGCGGCTCTACGCGGTGAACACGCCCGACGATCGTCTCGAGATCTTCACCGTCGGCCCCGGCGGCCTCGCGCATGCGGGCTCCGTTCCGGTCGGGCTCGAGCCCGTCGCCGTCGCGGCGCGGACGGACGGCGAGGTGTGGGTCGTGAACCACCTGTCCGACAGCGTGAACGTCGTCGACGTGTCGACGACGCCGCCGCGCGTCGTCCGCACGCTGCTCGTCGGCGACGAGCCGCGCGACATCGTCTTCGCCGGCCCCGGCCGGGCGCGCGCGTTCATCACGACCGCGCATCGCGGGCAGAACGACCCCATCGACCCGCAGCTCACGACGCCCGGCGTCGGGCGCGCGGACGTGTGGGTGTTCGACGCGACGGCGCTCGGCGCGTCGCTCGGCGGCACGCCGCTCGCGATCGTCACGCTCTTCGGCGACACGCCGCGCGCGCTCGCGGTGTCGCCGGACGGCGGCACGGTCTACGCCGCCGTCTTCCAGTCGGGGAATCGCACGGCGACCGTCACCGAAGGCGTCGTCTGCAACGGGGGCGCCACCGCCCCGCCCTGCCGGGTGCGCGGCGTGCGGTACCCGGGCGGCCTTCCCGCCCCGAACGCGAACTTCGAGGGGACGCCCGGCCCGGAGACGGGGCTCATCGTGAAGTTCAACCCGAAGCGACGCCGCTGGGAGGACGGGCTCGGCCGCAACTGGAACAACGCGATCCGCTTCAGCCTCCCCGACAAGGACGTGTTCGCGATCGACGCGAACGCGACCCCGCCCGTGGAGACCGCCTCCTTCACGAGCGTCGGCACGATCCTCTTCGACATGGCGACGAACCCCGTGACGGGCAAGGTCTACGTGTCCAACACGGACGCGCACAACGAGGTCCGCTTCGAGGGCCCGGGCGGCGGCGGCAGCACGGTCCGCGGCCACCTCGCCGAGGCGCGCATCACGGTCCTCGACGGAACGAACGTGCTCCCGCGGCACCTGAACAAGCACATCGACTACGCCGTCGTCCCGAGCCCGCCCGGCACGGCGGAGCGGAGCCTCGCGACGCCGATGGGCATGGCGGTCACGGCGGACGGCACGACGCTCTACGTCGCGGCCTTCGGCTCGAGCGCGATCGGCGTCTTCTCGACGTCCGCGCTCGAGGACGACACCTTCGTTCCCGACGCCGCCGACCACATCGCCGTGACGGGCGGCGGCCCGAGCGGCCTCGTGCTCGACGAGCCGCGCGGCCGGCTCTACGCCTTCACGCGCTTCGACAACGCCGTCTCGGTGATCGACACCGCGACCAGGACCGAGACGGCGCATCTGCCCGTCCACAATCCCGAGCCGCCGAGCGTCGTCGCCGGGCGGCCGTTCCTCTACGATGCCCGGCGCACCTCGAGCAACGGCGAGGCCGCGTGCGCGAGCTGCCACATCTTCGGCGAC
>Ga0070741_10004717_pt1 | contig 31529 bp, 33 predicted proteins | sample Coa_R1_4_FD_66440 | JGI IMG/M metagenome (GOLD analysis project Ga0070741, IMG submission 66440) | Surface soil microbial communities from Centralia Pennsylvania, which are recovering from an underground coalmine fire - Coalmine... | ecosystem: Environmental > Terrestrial > Soil > Unclassified ... | reverse complement strand
CCAGCGCTCGATCGTCGGCAACATCTACAAGGGCGTCGTGGACAACGTGCTCCCCGGGATGGAGGCCGCGTTCGTGGACATCGGCCTCGAGCGCAACGGCTTCCTCCACGTGGACGAGATCGTCCTGCCGTCGGGCGAGCGCGCCCCGCGCCGCGGGCACGGCAAGGGCAGGCGCATAGACGAGATGCTGAAGCCGCGCCAGGAGGTGCTGGTCCAGGTCGTCAAGGACCCGCTCAAGACGAAGGGCGCGCGGCTCTCCATGCAGCTCTCGATCGCCGGCCGCTACCTCGTCTACATGCCGCAGGGCGAGGGGGTCGGCGCCAGCCGCCGCATGCCCGATGCGGAGCGCGACCGCCAGCGCAAGCTGCTCCAGAAGCTGCACCAGGGCCCGGGCGGCGTGATCGTCCGCACCGCCGCCCAGGGCGCGACGAGGGCCGACTTCGAGCGCGACCTCGCCTACCTGCACAAGCTCTACGAGGTGCTCCAGCGCCGCGCCGCCGAGGTGAAGGCGCCGGGGATGGTCTTCCAGGAGGCCGACCTCTCGATCCGCGTGCTCCGCGACGTGCTGGCGAAGGAGTTCGATGGCGCGATCATCGACGACGAGAAACAGCACCACCGCGTGACCAGCTTCCTCGCCCGCACCGCGCCGGAGCTGGCCGAGCGGGTCGAGCTCTACGAGGGCGAGCAGCCGCTGTTCGAGCGCTACGGCGCCGAGGAGGCGTTCCGCTCCGTCCTCTCCCGGCGGGTGGACCTGCCCTCCGGCGGCTACCTGATGATCGACTACGCGGAGGCGCTCACCGTGATCGACGTCAACACGGGCAGCTTCACGGGCCGCGGCAAGGGGCGCCTCGAGGACACGATCACGAAGGTGAACGTGGAGGCCGCCGAGGAGGTCGTCCGCCAGCTCCGCCTGCGCGACATCGGGGGGATCATCGTCATCGACTTCATCGACATGGCCAAGGCGCGCAATCGCGAGGAGGTGCTGAAGACGCTCCGCTCCGCGCTCGAGGCCGACAAGACGAAGAGCTACGTGATGGAGGTGTCGCAGCTCGGGCTGGTCGAGATGACGCGCCAGAACGTCACCGACGGCGTGCGGGAGATCCTGACCAAGCCCTGCCCGACCTGCGGCGGCGAGGGCGTCGTCGAGTCGGAGGAGACGGAGGCGATCCACGTGCTGCGGCGGCTGCGCGAGCTGGTCAAGGAGCGGCCCGAGCCTGAGGCGTTCCTGATCCGGATCAACCCGAAGGTGGCGGCGAAGCTCCTCGAGGAGGGGAGCGGCCTCCACGAGCTCGAGGCCGAGAGCGGCAAGCACTTCCACTTCGAGGGCGGCGACGCCCTGCCCCTCGACACCTACGACGTGGCGGCGGAGGGCACGCGCGAGGAGATCGAGGAGCGCGCGCTTCCGTTCCGCGTCGGCGAGGAGGTCCTGGTCACGATCGAGGAGCCGCACATGTACAACCCCGATGACGCGATCGCCCGCGTGGACTCCTACATCGTCAGCGTCACCGGGGCCGCGGGCTGCGTCGGCGAGCGCCGCCTGGTCCGGATCGAGAAGGTCGGCCGCTCGGCGGCGACCGCGACCCTGCTGGACGCCAACGGCGCGCCCGAGGTGGCCGGGGCGCCGGTAGAATCGGCGCCCGCCGGGCGGCGCAGAGGGCGGCGCGGGGGGCGCCGCCGCTCGGGCGGCGCCGCCAAGCAGGCGGAGCGGCAGAGCTGAGATGGCGAGCACCTACGCGATAGTCGAGAGCGGCGGCAAGCAGTACCGGGCCGAGAAGGGCGGGACGCTGCTCGTGGACCGGCTGCCCGCCGAGGAGGGCGCCAAGGTCGCGCTCCGCGCGGTCGCCTTCCGCGGCGACGAGCGGGTCGTCGTGGCGGCGAAGGAGCTCGAGAAGGTCAAGGTCGAGGCCGTGGTCGCCGAGCACCTGCGCGGGCCCAAGATCCGGGTCTTCAAGCACCGGCCGAAGAAGGGCTACCGCCGGCGCGCCGGCCACCGCTCCGAGCTGACGAAGCTCGAGGTGACCGAGGTCAAGCTCCTGGCCCGCAAGCCGGCGAAGCCCGCAGCGGAGTCGGCGGAGAAGCAGGCTGAGTCCAAGGCGGAGCCGGCCGCGAAGCGGGGCCGTGCTGCCGCAAAGCCGGCCCGCACGCGCGCGGCCACCGCGAAGTCGTCCGGCTCGAAGCCTGCTACAAAGAAGGCGCCGGCCCGAAAGCCGGCCGCCCGGAGGGCCAGGAAGGAAGGCGAGCGGTAATGGCGCACAAGAAGGGGCTTGGATCGAGCCGGAACGGCCGCGACTCGAACCCGAAGATGCTCGGCGTCAAGGTCTTCGCAGGCCAGCGCGTGAGCGGCGGCGAGATCATCGTTCGCCAGCGCGGCACCCGCTTCTGGCCCGGCGAGGGCACCGGCCTCGGGCGCGACCACACGATCTTCGCCACCCGCCCGGGGGTGGTTGAGTTCAAGCGTGGCCGCAGGGGCCGCGTGGTCTCGGTCGCCGCCGACTGACCGGCTGATAGCGGCGCCCCGGCTCGACCGCGGCGCGGCGGTGGCTATCGTCGCCGTGTGCTCAGCGATCGAGCGAGGATCTACGTCGAGGGCGGGCGCGGCGGCGACGGCTGCGTGAGCTTCCGCCGCGAGGCGCACGTGCCGCGAGGCGGCCCCGACGGCGGCGACGGCGGGCGCGGCGGCGACGTCATCCTGGTCTGCGACCCCTCGCGGCGCGACCTCGAGGCGCTGCGCAGGGCCCCGCACGTACGCGCCGGGCGCGGCGCCCACGGGCAGGGCAAGCAGCGCCACGGCGCGCGCGGGAAGGACCGGCTCGTGCCCGTGCCGCCGGGCACCCAGGTCGAGGGCCTCGGCGGGAGCCGCTACGACCTCGTCGAGCCGGGCCAGCGCGCCGTGGTCGCGAAGGGTGGGCTGGGCGGTCACGGCAACAAGCGCTTCGCCAGCTCCACGCGCCAGGCGCCGCGCTTCGCCGAGCGCGGGCTCGAGGGCGAGTCGGGCTGGATCGAGCTCCGGCTCAAGCTGCTCGCCGACGCCGGCCTCGTCGGCCAGCCGAACGCGGGCAAGTCGTCGCTCCTCCGCCGCCTCACGCGGGCCGCTCCGAAGGTCGCCGACTACCCTTTCACCACGGTCGAGCCCGTGCTGGGCACGATGGAGTCGGACGAGCGCCAGCTCGTGCTCGCCGACATCCCGGGCCTGATCGAGGGCGCGGCGCGCGGCGCCGGGCTCGGCCACGAGTTCCTCGCCCACGCCGAGCGCTGCCGGGCGCTCGTCCACCTCGTGGACATCGCCGGCGAGGATCCGCGCGGTGCCTACGAGGCGGTCCGGGCGGAGCTCGCGGAGTACGGCGGCGGGCTCGCCGGGCTGCCGGAGCTGGTGGTGCTGTCGAAGTCGGACCTCGTCACGCCCGAGCGGGCCAGCGAGGCCGTGACGGCGTGGAGGGAGCGGCTCGGATCAGGGGTGGCCGGAGTCCTCGCGGCCTCGTCGGCCACGGGGGCGGGCCTCGCCGAGCTGCGCGCGGCGATCTTCTCCGTCGTTCCGCAGGAGCCGCCGCGGGCCCCGGCGCACGGGGTCGCCGGCGAGCCGGCGTTCGAGGCCGAGCACATCACCTACGCGCCCGCCGGGGAGCAGGGCTTCGACGTCGCCCGCGAGGACGGCGCCTTCCGCGTGCGCGGGCGGGGGGTCGAGCTCCTGGTCCGGCGCCACGACCTCTCGAACCCCGAGGCGCTCGCCTACGTCGAGCAGCGCCTGCGCGAGATCGGCGTAATCGCGGCGCTCGAGCGGGCCGGCCTCGCGCCCGGCGACGAGGTGCGGATCGGCGAGCTCGCCTTCGAGCCGGGTAGCCGCTGGCGCGTTCGCTCCCCATAGCGGCACAAACGCGCCAGCGCCCCTGGGGTGGAAGGGCTGCGACCGGGCCTACCTACACTGCCGCGCGTGACGCTTGTCGCCAAGCTCGGCTCCTCGATCGTCGCCGACGACACCGGCGCCCTGCGGGCCGGGGTGCTCGACACGGTCTGCGAGCAGGTGGCGGCGCTAAGCGCCGGCGGCGAGGACGTGGCGCTGGTCACGTCGGGCGCGGTCGCGCTCGGCATGCGGGTGCTCGGGCTGCCGGCCCGCCCGCGCTCGATCGACGAGCTCCAAGCGGCCTCGGCGGTCGGCCAGGGGACGCTGTTCCGCGCCTACGAGGAGCGCCTGGCGGCGCGCGGCGTCCACGCGGCCCAGGTGCTGCTCACCTCCTTCGACATGGCCGCGCGCATGCACTACCTGAACGCGCGCCAGACCCTGCGCCGCCTGCTCGCCTGGCGCGCGGTGCCGGTCATCAACGAGAACGACACCACGGCGACCGACGAGATCACCTTCGGCGACAACGACTTCCTCTCCGCCCAGGTGGCGCTCCTGCTCGAGGCGCGCCTGCTCGTGCTGCTCACCGACACGGAGGGCCTGCACACTGCCGACCCGCGCGTGGACCCGGGAGCGCGGCTGGTGGAGGAGGTGGACGACCCGGCGGAGCTCCGCGAGTACCGGATCGAGGAGCGGACTTCGGCGTTCGGCTCCGGCGGCATGCGCTCGAAGGTGGCGGCGGCGGAGATGGCGAGCGCCGCCGGCATCCCGGTCGTCATCTGCGACGGCACGCGGCCCGAGGCGCTCGCGGCCGCGGCCCGCGGCGAGCGCATCGGAACCCGCTTCGCGGCCCACCCCGAGCGGACGCCGAGCTTCAAGCTCTGGCTGCGCTACGCGAAGCCGAGCCGCGGGCGGGTGGCCGTGGACGCCGGCGCCGCGCGGGTCCTCCGCGAGCAGGGCTCCAGCCTGCTGCCGGTCGGGATCGTGGGCGTGGAGGGCGACTTCGCGGCCGGGGACGCGGTCGAGGTCGTTTGCGACGGCGAGCTCGTGGGCAAGGGCATCGTCAACTACTCCGCCGCCGAGCTGGCGCGGATCAAGGGCATGCGCTCGCCCGAGGTCCTGGAGCTGATGCCGCACGCCGCCGAGGAGGCCGTGCATCGCGACTACTTCGTGCTGACGTAGAGTCCCCGGCGAGGGAGGCCCGCTACCCCCGAGGAGGGACGCATATGTCGGTCATCATGACGCTCTGGATCCAGGGCGACGCGCGCAAGGTCGAGGAGGTCGCCCGGGCGGACCCGGGCCGGATGCGGTCGATCCTCGAGACGGCCAAGGAGCACGGCCTGATCGCCCACCGCTTCTACGGCTCGCCCGCCGGCGACCAGGTCCTCGTGATCGACGAGTGGCCGGACCCGGAGAGCTTCCAGGCGTTCTTCGAGGCGGCAGGGGACCGGATCGGCTCGCTGATGCAGGAGGCGGGCGTGACCGCCGAGCCGAGGCCGGCGTTCTGGAGCAAGCTCGACGTCGGCGACGACTACGGCTGGGGCGCCGAGGACCGCTAGAGCTGGTACGTGACGAGGGCGGCCGCGACCCGGCGGTCGCCCCCGCTCACCGACACCTCGACGAAGCAGATCCCGCGGCTCGTCCGCCGGATCACGCGCGCCTCGGCGGTCAGGTCGGTGGCGCGGGCGGGGGCGAGGAAGTCGATCGTGATCCCGATCGTCGAGGCGGCCGGCCGCTCGGGCACCTCCGCGCCCGACCAGGCCGCGGCCGCGGCCGCGGTGTCGGCGAGCGAGCTGATCGCCCCGCCGTGGACCACGTCGCCGAGCGTCGGCAGCGAGGGGGCGAAGGGCAGGGAGAGGCGGGAGTAGCCGTCGCGCAGCTCCTCGACCACGATCCCGAGGTGGGCGACGAAGGGCGAGCGCTCGAGCCAGCCGCGGGCGAGCGCGGCGCCGTCGGCCCCGGGCTCGCTCACGCCGACCGCTCGATCAGCTCGATGCGGTAGCCGTCGGGGTCGCGCACGAAGCAGAGTCGCGAGCCGCCGGCGCGCACGCGGTAGGGCGGCTTCTCCGGCGCGATCCCGGCCGCGGCCAGGCGCTCGAGCGTCGCGTCCAGATCGTCCGCGGTGATCGCGATGTGGCCGTACCCGGTCCCGATCTCGTAGGGCTCCTCGCGGCCGATGTTGTAGGTGAGCTCGAGGCGCGGGCCGTCTCCGGGCAGCCCCATGAAGACGTTGATCGCCTCGTCGCGGATCGGCACGCGGCGCAGCTCCTCGAAGCCGAGCTTCTCGTAGAAGGCGATCGAGCGGTCGAGGTCGAGGACGCGGTAGCAGGTGTGGATCAGCTCGCTCACGGAGCCAAAGCTACCCTTATTGGCCCCATGGCAACGGCGACGAGAAGCGTCCGCGATGCCTGCGCCGCCGCCAAGCGCGCGGCGCGCGAGCTGGCGCGGGCGTCGGCCGCGAGCCGCGACGCTGCGCTGGGCGCCCTGGCCGGCCTGCTCGAGCGCTCCGCCGCCGAGATCCTCGATGCCAACGCCGCCGATCTCGCCGACGAGCGGGCCGCGGAGCTGACCCCCGCGCTGCGCGACCGCCTGACGCTCAACGAGGAGCGGATCGCGGCGATGGCCGCCGGCGTGCGCGCGGTCGCGGGCCTCGGCGACCCGGTCGGCGAGGAGCTCGAGCGGCGCACGCTCGCGAGCGGGATCGAGCTTCGCAAGGTGCGGGTGCCGCTGGGCGTCGTGGCCGTGATCTACGAGGCGCGGCCGAACGTGACCGTGGACTGCGCCGCGCTCACGATCAAGAGCGCGAACGCGATCGTGCTGCGGGGGTCGAGCTACGCGCAGCGCTCGAACGCGGCGCTCGCGGCGCTGGTGCGCGAGGCGCTCGCCTCCGCCGGGCTGCCGGGCGGCGCGGTCGAGCTGCTCGGCGCCGGGCGCGACGAGATCGCGGAGCTGGCCACGGCCGAGGGGCTCGTGGACCTGATCATCCCCCGCGGCGGCGAGGGCCTGAAGGACGCGCTCAAGGGCGTCGCCACCGTCCCCGTCCTCTACGCGGCCGCCGGCAACTGCCACGTGTACGTCCACGCGGACGCGGACCTCGACATGGCGCGCGCGATCGCCTACAACGCCAAGGTCCAGCGCCCGGGGGTGTGCAACGCGGCCGAGACCCTGCTCGTGCACGCCGACCTGGCCGGGGAGCTCCTGCCACCGCTCCTGGCCGACCTGCAGGCGGCCGGCGTCGAGCTGGTCGGCGACGCGCGCGCCCAGGCGGCGGCGGGCACGACGCCCGTCGGCGCTGCCGAGCCCGCCGACTGGGACACCGAGTACCTCGACCTGAAGATGGCGGTCGGCGTCGTGGACTCGCTCGAGGAGGCGATCGAGCACGTGAACGCCCACGGCACGGGCCACTCCGAGGCCATCGTCACGCGCAGCGAGGAAGCGGCCGAGCGGTTCATGGCCGACGTCGACGCGGCCTGCGTCTACGTGAACGCCTCGACGCGCTTCACCGACGGCTTCGAGTTCGGGATGGGGGCCGAGATCGGCAACTCGACCCAGAAGCTCCACGCGCGCGGGCCGATCGGCCTGCGCGAGCTGACGACGACGAAGTACCTGCTGCGCGGGGACGGGCAGGTGCGCCACTAGTGGGCGGAGGCGAGGCGCCGTCGCAGCCGTAGGGGTACTCGGCGGGGCGTTCAACCCGCCGCACATCGCGCACCTGGTGCTGGCCCACGAGGCGGCTGCCCAGCTCGGCCTCGAGCGGGTGCTGCTCGTCCCGGTCGGGGTCTCCCCCTACAAGCGGCTCGAGCCCGAGCCGGGGCCACTGGTGCGCCTGGAGATGGTGCGCCTGGCGGCGGCGGGCGATCCGCTGCTCCAGCCCTGCGACATCGAGGTGGCGAGGGAGGGCCCGTCCTTCACCTACCGTACGCTGGAGCTGTTGAGCGAGCGGCATCCCGGCGACGAGTTCACGTTCCTGATGGGGGCCGACGTGGCCGCGGGCCTGGAGGAGTGGAAGGAGCCGCGGCGGGTGCTGGAGCTCGCGCGCCTGGGGATCGCGGCGCGGCCGGGCTCGCGGCTGGCGGCGGCTCGCCGGGCGCTCGAGCGCCTCGGCGCGAGCGAGCGGGCGACGATCGTCGACATGCCCGAGCTCGGCATCTCGTCGAGCGAGATCCGCCGCAGGATCGCGGCCGGACGCCCAATCCGCTACCTGGTGCCGGACGCCGTCGCCGCCTTCCTGTCCGAGCGGGGGACGTACGCGGCATGAGGCCAGAGCAGCTCGCGCGCCGCCTGGCCGAGGTCGCGGACGCCAAGGGGGCGACCGACCCCGTCGCGCTCGAGGTCCGCGAGCTCGTCGGCTACACCGACTACCTGGTGATCTGCACGGCGCGCAACGAGCGCCAGGCGAAGGCGATCCACGACGAGGTCTACCTGCGGCTGAAGCGGGAGGACGGCGTCACGCCGGCTCGGACGGAGGGCGAGGCCGAGGCGCGCTGGGTGCTCATGGACTACCTTGACTGCGTGCTGCACATCTTCGTCCCCGAGCTGCGCGAGCGCTACCGGCTGGAGGTGCTGTGGGGCGAGGCGCCGCGCCTGGAGCTCGAGCTCGATGCCGTCCGGCGGGCGTCCTAGCCTCAGCGGCATCGGAGGCCTGCGGCTCAAGATCGGCCTGCTCGGGTACCGGCGCCGTGACGTGGAGGCGGCGCTGGGCGCGCGCGACGCCGAGCTGGTCGCGCTCCGCGAGGAGCTGAGCCGAAGCCGCGAGCGCGCGGCCGAGCTCGACCAGGTGGCGAGCTTCCTGGCCCAGCGGGTGGTGGAGCGCGATCGCGAGCTGCGGCGGCTGCGCGGCGAGCTCGAGTCGCTCTACGCCGAGAGCGGGCGCATCGCCGAGGCCCTGCGCGAGGCGGTCGCGGCGATGGCCGCCGAGCGGCCGGCGGCCGCCGCGCCGGAGCCCGCGGCCGAGGGCGGCGAGGCCGGCGCGGAGGGCGGCGAGGCCGGCGCCGAGGACGGCGGAGCGGGCGGCGAGGAGCCCGAGGCGGGGCGGGCGCCCGCCGCGGCGGCCGTCGCCGGGGCCGAGCGGCCGACGGGCGCCAACGGGCGCCGCGAGGGCGCCGGCGCCGAGCTCTTCGACGGGCTGGTCGAGGTCGAGGTCGGCCCGCTCTCCGACTTCTCCCAGCTCGTCGGGTTCGAGGACGCGGCGGGCGCGATCGAGGGCGCCTCCGAGATCGCGATCAAGCGGTTCGCCCGCGGCCGCGCCACGCTCACGCTGCGGCTGCGGGAGCCCGTGGCCCTCCTGCGCGAGCTCGAGGAGCGGGCGCCGTTCGAGTTCCGCATCCGCGATCAGCGCGCGAACCGCCTCGTTCTCGACGTCGCTCGCTAGCGTCCCCGCCGGTGGCTGAGCGCATCGCCCGCTGCGGCGAGGTCGAGATCGCGTACGAGGAGCTCGGGCGCCCCGGCGACCCGGCGCTCCTCCTGATCATGGGGCTGGGCACGCAGATGCTGGCCTGGGGCGAGGAGCTCTGCCGCATGCTGGCCGATCGCGGCTTCCGCGTCGTGCGCTTCGACAACCGCGACGCCGGGCGCTCGACGAGGATCACCGGCGGGCCGCGCCCCGACGTGGCGGCTGCCCTCGCGGGCGACGCGAGCTCCGCCAGCTACACGCTCTCGGAGATGGCCGCCGACACGGTCGGGCTCATGGACGCGCTGGGCATCGGCGCCGCCCACCTGGTGGGGGCCTCGCAGGGCGGGATGATCGCCCAGACGGTCGCGATCGAGCATCCGCGGAGGGTGCTCTCGCTGGTCTCGATCATGTCCACGACCGGCGAGCGCTCCGTCGGCCGGCCCCGGCCCGAGGCCCTCGGCGTGCTCCTGCGCAGCCCGCCCGCGGACGCCGAGGGCTTCGCGGAGGCCGCCGTCGAGGCCTTCCGCGCGATCGGGTCGCGCGCGTTCGGAGACGAGACCGGGCGGGTGCGCAAGCTCGCGCTCGAGAGCTTCAAGCGCGGCGGCCACGACCCCGACGCGGTGGCCCGGCAGCTGCTGGCCATCCTCGCGTCGGGCGACCGCACGGAGGCCCTGCACGCGGTCCGCGTTCCCACGCTCGTCATCCACGGCACCGAGGACCCGCTGGTCGACGTCTCGGGAGGGAGGGCCACGGCGGCGGCGATCCCGGGGGCGCGGCTGGAGCTGATCGAGGGCATGGGGCACGACCTGCCACGGGCCCTGTGGCCGCGGCTCGCCGACCTGATCGCCGAGAACGCAGCGCGCGCCACGCCCGCCTGACCGCCCGCGGCGTCCCGCGCCGCGACGCGTGCACGGGCGAGCGGCGCGGAGGCCCCCGGTGCGCTCGGCTAGACTGGGCCGCCGACCACATCATCCCGGGGCTGTAGCTCAGCTGGGCAGAGCGCCACGCTGGCAGCGTGGAGGCCGGGGGTTCGAGTCCCCCCAGCTCCACTGGCCCGACGGGCCCCGTGCCGGGCGCCGCGACGGGAGGGAGGTAGGCTGCCCGGGCGATGAAGCAGCTCGCGGACGGCGTCTGGCAGCTCGACACGGTCCCGCTGCCCAACGCCGTGAACGCCTACCTGATCGGCGACGTGCTGGTCGATTCCGGGGGCCGGCGCTCCGCCCGGCGGATCCTCCGCCAGCTCGCCGGCCACGAGGTGCGGGCGCACGCGATCACCCACGCCCATCCCGACCACCTCGGCTCGAGCCACGAGCTCTGCCAGCGGCTCGGCATCCCGTACTGGGTCGGCGAGCGCGACGTGCCCGCCGCCGAGGACACGGCGCTCATCCGGCGCCTCCAGCCCGACCACCCGGTGGCCCGCTTCTACGACCGCATCTTCACCGGCCCCCCGCACGGCGTGGACCGCGCGCTCCGGGAGGGCGACGACGTGGCGGGCTTCAGCGTCCTGGACGTCCCCGGCCACTCGGCGGGCCACGTCGCCTTCTGGCGCGAGGCCGACGGGGTGCTGATCGCCGGCGACGTGCTCACGAACATGAGCATCTGGACCGGCATCCCCGGCCTCCACGAGCCCATGCCCTACCTCACGCCGGACCCGGCCGAGAACCGCCGCTCGGCCCGCAAGCTCGCCGCCCTCGAGCCGAAGCTCGCCCTCTTCGGCCACGGCCCGCCGCTCCGCGACCCGGGGAAGCTCGCGCGCTTCGTGGCCGCGCTCCCCGGCTGAGCGCCCCGGCCGCTCGCGCAGGCCGCGGCCTAATATCGCGTCTGCGCGCTCCGGGCGCGGACGGCCGCCCGGGCGCGCAGCCGAGGCAGCAGATGGACCGCTACGACCCACACGAGATCGAGCGCCGCTGGCAGGCGGTCTGGGAGCGCGAGCGCACCTGGGAGGTGGCGAATCCGGGCCAGCCGGGCTTCGACGGCTCGAAGCCGAAGGCCTACGTGCTCGAGATGCTCCCCTACCCGTCGGGGGAGCCCCACGTCGGCCACCTGAAGAACTACTCGATCGGCGACGCGATCGCCCACTACCGGCGCCGCAACGGCTTCGAGGTCATCCACCCGATGGGCTACGACGCCTTCGGCCTGCCCGCCGAGAACAACGCGATCAAGACCGGCGAGCACCCGCGCCACGCGACCGAGGCGTCGATCGCCTCCTACCGCGAGCAGTTCCGCGCCTGGGGCATCTCGATCGACTGGTCGCGCGAGCTCTCGACCCACGAGCCCGAGTACTACCGCTGGACCCAGTGGATCTTCCTGCGCCTGCTCGAGCGCGGCCTCGCGTACCGCGCCGAGGCGCCCGTCCAGTGGTGCCCGAACGACGCCACCGTGCTCGCCAACGAGCAGGTCGTGGACGGCCGCTGCGAGCGCTGCGGCGTGCTCGTCGAGCAGCGCCGCCTGGAGCAGTGGTTCTTCCGCATCACCGCCTACGCGGAGCGCCTGCTCAGCGACTTCGACCTGCTCGGGTCGTGGCCCGAGCACGTGATCACGATGCAGCGCAACTGGATCGGCCGCTCCGAGGGCGCCGAGGTCACGTTCCGCTGCGAGGAGCTCGGGATCGACTTCCCCGTCTTCACCACGCGCCCGGACACGCTCTTCGGGGCCACGTTCTTCGTCCTCGCCCCGGAGCACCCGCACGTCGAGCGTCTCGCCGCCGGCACCGAGCACGAGCAGGCCGTGCGGGAGTACGTGAACCAGGCCACGCGCGAGTCCATCGAGGAGCGCGCCTCCGAGGAGCGGGCGAAGACGGGCGTCCCGCTCGGGCGCACGGTCACCAACCCGGTCAACGGGGAGCGGATCCCGATGTTCGTGTCCGACTACGTGCTGATGGAGTACGGGACGGGGGCGATCATGGCCGTGCCCGCGCACGACGAGCGCGACTACGAGTTCGCCCGCGCCTTCGGGCTCGAGGTCCGCCGGGTGATCGAGGGCAGCGATCCGGGCGAGGCGCGCGAGGATGGTCTCCCCTACACGGGCGACGGCCCGATGGTCAACTCGGGCCGCTTCGACGGCCGCCACAACCGCGATGCGTACGGCGAGATCTGCGACTGGCTCGAGGCGGAGGGCAAGGGCAGGCGGACCGTCCACTACCGCCTGCGCGACTGGCTCGTCTCCCGGCAGCGCTACTGGGGCTGCCCGATCCCGGTCGTCTACTGCGAGCGCGACGGGATCGTGCCGGTGCCCGACGACGAGCTCCCGGTTGTGCTGCCCGACGTCGAGGACTACGCGCCGCGCGGCCGGAGCCCGCTCGCCGCCGTCGAGGACTGGGTCGCGACCCGCTGCCCGGCCTGCGGCGGCCCCGCACGCCGCGAGACGGACACCATGGACACCTTCGTGGACAGCTCCTGGTACTTCATCCGCTACCTCGACGCGCGCAACGACCGCGAGCCGTGGGACCGGCGGGCGGCCGACCACTGGATGCCGGTGGACCAGTACATCGGCGGGGTCGAGCACGCGATCCTGCACCTCATGTACGCGCGCTTCTTCACCAAGGCCCTCGCCGACGCCGGGCTGCTGAGCGTCCAGGAGCCGTTCGCGAACCTGCTGACGCAGGGCATGATCACGCGCGACGGCGCCAAGATGTCGTCCTCGAAGGGGAACACCGTGAGCGCCGTCGAGACCGTCGAGCGCTTCGGGGCCGACGCCGCCCGCACCTACGTCTGCTTCATGGCGCCGCCGGAGAAGGGCGGGGACTGGGTGGACGCCGGCGTCGAGGGCGTGTACCGCTTCCTGGGTCGCCTCTGGCGGCTGGGCAACGAGGTCGCGGAGCGCACCGCGCCGGCGCCGCCGCCCGCGGCCGAGCGGGGCGAGGCGCGGGCGCTGCTCCGCAAGGCCCACTGGGCGATCGACAAGGCGACGCGCGACATCGAGCGCGGATACCAGTTCAACACCGCGATCGCGGCCGTGATGGAGCTCGTGAACGCGGCCTACCAGGCGAAGGACGCGCTCTACGGCGACCCCGAGGGCGAGGCGGCCCTGCGCTTCGCCACGGCGACGGCCGCGTCGCTGCTCTTCCCGTTCGCTCCCCACCTGGGAGCCGAGGTGTTCGAGCGGATCGAGGGCCGGCGCGTCTGGGAGGAGCCCTGGCCGAACGCGGACCCGGAGCTGCTCGCCGGCGAGACCTTCACGCTCGTCGTCCAGGTGAACGGGAAGCGGCGCGCCGAGGTCCAGGTCGCGACCGACGCCCCCGAGCAGGAGCTGATCCGCGCCGCTCGCGAGGCCGAGGCGGTGCGGCGCCACCTCGACGGGCGCGAGGTCGTCAAGGAGATCGTCGTCCCCGGCAAGCTGGTCAACCTCGTCGTCCGCTGAGCGCCCCCACAGAGCCGCGGCGTTCTGCTACAAAGCCCGGCGCATGCTGGTGAGGCGCTTCTCCGAGGCCGCCGTCACGGAGGTCCACAGGCTGCGGCCGCACATCCTCATGGACGCCGGCGAGCTGGGCTCGCGCAACCTCTCCGTGAACTGGCTCGAGGTTCCGCCCGGCACGTCCGAGGAGCTTCGCTCCCACGAGGAGGCGGAGCAGGTGTACGTCGTCGTCAAGGGCAGCGGCACGATGTCCGCCACCGGCGACACGCGCCGCCTCGAGGAGGGCGACCTGGTCCTGATCCCGCCCGCCACCGACCACTCGGTCGCCAACGAGGGCCCCGAGACCATGGCCCTCGTCTCGGTCCAGTCGCCGGCCGTCAGCGCCGACGAGCTCTACAGCCGGCGGCTCGCCACCCAGGCGGCCGGCTACGACGACGACGAGGACTACGAGTAGCCGGCGCCGGTGATCCGGCGGCGGGTCATCGTCCGCGGGCGGGTCCAGGGCGTGTTCTTCCGCGACACGACGCGGCGCATGGCGGCGTCGCGGGGCGTGGCCGGGTGGGTTCGCAACAACCCCGACGGCACGGTGGAGGCGGTCTTCGAGGGCGAGCCGCAGGCCGTGGAGAGCATGGTCCGCTTCTGTCGCGAGGGCCCGCGCGGCGCGCGCGTCGAGGGGGTTGAGGTGCGCGCGGAGGACCCGGAGGGGCTCGCGGGCTTCCGGATCGCCTGAGCTCCCGCGGCCGCCGCAACCGCGCCGGCAAGCCGGCACCGAGGCGGCGCAATGCGCGCGCCACCCGCGCGTCCTCGCCCGGCAGCATCGCCGCGCGTGAACGGCCTCAGCCGCTCCCAGCTCCTCGCCTACGGCGCCCTGATCGCGGCGCTCTTGGTGCTGGGGGCGCGCTGGATCAAGAGCGGCGGCGACGGCGCGGCTGCGGGCTACGCGCGCGAGCCGGCGCCCTCCGGCGCCGGCACCGGGTTCTCGCTGTCCCAGGGCGGCTGGGGGGACGTGGTCGTGGACGTCGCCGGCGCCGTGCGCTCGCCGGGCGTCTACCGCCTGCCCGCGGGCTCGCGGGTCACCGACGCGGTCGAGCGCGCCGGGGGCGCGACCCCGAAGGCGGAGCTCGACGCGATCAACCTCGCCGCGATGCTGGCCGACGGCCAGCAGGTGGTCGTCCCGGCCGAGGCCCCTGCCGGCGCGCCGCTCGGCGGCGCCGCGGCGGGAGCCGCCGGCTCGGGCCCGATCAGCCTCGGCACGGCGACGGTCGAGGACCTGGACACGATCGAGGGGATCGGGCCGATCACGGCCCAGAAGATCATCGACTTCCGCGACCAGCATGGCGGCGTCGCGTCCATCGACCAGCTCGATGAGATCGACGGCATCGGGCCGGCGACGCTCGAGGCGCTGAAGGCGCGGCTCCAGCCGTAGGCGGCGGCTCGGCGTTGCGGGTGCACGGCGCGCTGGGCTGGCGCTTCGCGGCGCTCGGCGGCTGCGCCACCGGCTTGGCGCTCGCGCCGGCCGCCCCCGCGGGCGCGTCGGCCCGGCTCCCCGCGCTCGCCTGCGCGCTGAGCGCGCTCGCCGCCCTCGCCGCGCGCCCGCGCGAGGCCCCGCGCTGGCGAGCGCCCGCGGCATGGCTCGCCTGCGTCGCCGTCGCGGGCGCCCTCGGCGGGCTCGCCGCCGGCGCCCTCCGGCTCGCCGCGATCGACGCGGGCGCCTTCCGCGCCGCGCCCGGCGCCCGCGTCGCGCTCACCGGCTACCTGGCGGCGACGCCGCGCCGCTCCGCGGGGCGGGTGCGGCTCCGCCTCGACACCGCGGACGGCAGGATCGCGGTCGAGGCCCCCGAGCCGGTCCCGGACCTTGCGATCGGGTCCCGGCTGCGGGCGGTGGGCACGCTCCGGCGCGCGGAACCGGGCTTCGAGGCCGCGTACCTGGCGCGCTACGGAATCGCGGAGGTGCTCGACGCGCGGCGCCTGGCGGCGCTGCCCGGCGCCAGGGGCGGCCTGCCGGGGCTCGCCGACGCGGTCCGCACCCGCGCGGCGGCGGCGCTCGGGCGGGGGACCGAGCCCGCCGAGGCGGCCCTCCTGCGCGGGTTCGTGCTCGGCCAGGACGACCGCATCGAGCCGGAGACCGCCGAGGATTTCAAGCGCGCCGGGCTCGCCCACCTGCTCGCCGTCAGCGGCGATTGCGTGATGCTCCTGACGCTGCTCGGCTCGGCGATCCTGGCGGCCCTCGGCGTGCCGCTCCGGGCGCGCATGCTGGCCCTCCTCGCCCTGATCGCGATCTACGTGCCGGTCGCGGGCGGCGGCCCCTCGATCCAGCGGGCCGGGATCATGGGCGCGGCCGGGATCGTCGCGCTCCTCGCCGGGCGCCCGCGCTTCGGCTGGTACGCGCTGCTCCTCGCGGCCCTGGGGACGCTCGCGATCAACCCGCGAGCCGCCGGCGACCCGAGCTGGCAGCTCAGCTTCGCCGCCGTGGCCGGCATCCTGACGCTGGCACGGCCGGTGGCGTCCCTGCTGCGGGGCCCCGGCCCGTCGCCGGTCAGGCGCGCGCTGGCCGAGGGGGCAGGGGTGACGGTGGCGGCGACCGTGGCGACCGCGCCCCTCTTCGCGCACCACTTCGGCGCCGTCTCGCTCGCCGCGCTGCCGGCGAACCTGCTCGCCCTGCCGGCCGTGCCGCCGATGATGTGGCTGGCGATGCTGGCGGGGATCGCCGGGCAGGTGCCGGGCCTCCCGGTCGAGCCGCTGACCTTCCTCGCCGGGCTGCTCGCCGCCTACGTCGCCCAGGTCGCCCACTGGCTCGCCGCGCCGGGCTGGGCCCAGGCGCGGGTGAGCCTGCCGGGTTGGGGCCAGGTCGCGGCGGCTTATGCGGGCCTGGCTGCCGCGGCGGCCCTCGCGCTGCGCTGGCTCGGGCGACGCCGGGGCACGGCGCCGCGCCGCCCGCCCCTCGCGGCGCTGGCCGCGGCCGCCGCCGCGGCGGCGCTCTGGCTCCTGGCGCCCGGCGGGGCCGCGCTCCCGGATCCGGGTCTGCGCGTGGTCGTGCTCGACGTCGGCCAGGGGGACTCGATCCTGCTCGACCCGCGCGCCGGCCCGGCGGTGCTGGTCGATGCCGGTCCGCCGGGCGACGACATCGCGGCGCACCTCGGCCGGCTGGGCGTCCGGCGGCTCGCCGCCGTCGTCGTCACCCACGACCAGTCCGACCACGACGGCGGCCTGCCGGAGCTCCTCGCGGCGCTGCGCGTGCGGCGCTTGGTGTACGCGGCGCCGGCCCGCGGGCCCCTCCGGGTGGCGCGCGCGGCGGGCGTGCCCACGGCGCAGGTCGCCGAGGGCTCGGAGCTCCGCTCCGGCGCCCTCAGGCTCGAGGTCCTCTGGCCGCCCCGCGACCGGATCTCCGCGCCGCCGCCGGGAGCCGACCCGAACCTGCTTGCGATCGTGGCCATCGCCCGCTGGCACCGCTTCGCGATGCTGCTGACGGCCGATGCGGAGGCCGAGTCCGTGCCCTACGACCCCGGGCCCGTGGACGTGCTGAAGGTGGCCCACCACGGCAGCGAGGACGCCGGGCTGGACTCCCTCCTCGACCGCGCCGCGCCGGCCCTGGCGGTGATCTCGGTCGGCTCCCCGAACCCGTACGGGCACCCGGCGCCGCCGACGCTGGCGACGCTGGCCGCCCACGCCGTCCCCGTGCTACGGACCGACGAGGGCGGCGACGTGGAGCTCGACGTGGATCGGGGCGGCTTCACGGTCCGCCGGCCGCAATAGACTCGCCGCCGTGCCGGCTGCGAGCGAGATCAAGCCCGCCTACCTGATCACGGGCACGGACGAGGGCCGAATCGCGCTGGCGCTGCGGCGGCTGCGGGCCCGCGCGCTCCGCGAGGGTGGCCCGGGGGCGCTGGAGAGCTTCGGGCCGGCCGATGCCGGCGCGCCCCCCGACGCGAGCGGCCTGATCGCGGCGATCCCCGCGCTCTCGCTCCTCGGCTCGCGGCGCTATCTCGTCGCCGACGGGCTCGAGCGCCTCGACGCCCGGGCCCTCGAGGCGCTCGCCGCGGCCCTCGCGGACCTGCCCGCCGACGTGACCGTGGTCCTCGTGGAGCGGCCCGCCCAGGGGCGTCGCGGGCGCCCTCCTGCAGCCCGCGCCAAGGCCCGGGCCGCGCTCGCCGAAGCGGTGAAGGCGGCGGGCGGGGAGGCGCTCGAACTGAACCTGCCGCCCGCGCGCGAGCTCCCTCGCTGGCTCGTCCGGGAGGCGAAGCGGCTCGGCTTCGCGCTCGAGCCGGAGGCGGCGCGCCTCCTCGTCGAGCGCATGGGCGAGCGGACGGAGCGGCTCGCCAACGAGCTTGAGCGGCTCGCGCTCTGGGCGGGGCCCGGCGGCGCGGTGCGCCGCTCGGACCTCGAGGCGATGGTCGCGGACACCTCGGAGACCGCGATCTGGGCGCTCGCCGACGCGATCGTCGCCCGCGACCCGGCCGCCGCGGTCGCCGCCGCCGAGCGCCTCACCGCCCAGGGCGAGGCGATCGGGGGGCTGATCTACCAGGCGGCGCGGCGCCTCCGCGAGGCGCACGCCGCGCTTCGGCTCGCCGAGAGCGGTCGCTCGGAGCGGGAGATCGCGGCCGAGCTTCGCGCCCATCCGTACGCAGCGAAGATGCTCCTGCGCAGGCTGCGTGGAGCGCGCCTCGAGGAGCTGCAGGAGGCGACCCGCGCCGTCGCCGACCTCGAGTGGTGGACCCGGGGCGGGTCGAGCTACCCGCAGGACGTGGCGCTCACGCTGGCCGTGCGCCGCGCCGCGGGCGCGGGGCTCGCGGTGGGGTGAGGCGGGGCGGGCCCGCTCAGCGCCTGGCGGCGATGCGCGCGGCCCGGGCCTTCTTGCGGGCGCCGTTGTTGCGGTGCAGGGCGCCCTTCTGCACCGCCTGGTCGATGCGCGAGACGAGCAGGCGGTGCTCGGCCGCGACGGCGTCGGCGTCGCCCGACTCGACGGCGCGCTCGAGTCGCTTGAAGTGGGTCTTGACGGCGCTCGTCAGGCGCCGGTTCTCGTCGCGCTCGCGCAGGGACCGGCGAATCCGCTTTCGCTGTGAGGCGATGTTGGCCATCGGGCGACGGCGGACTATAGCGGGGGCTCCGTGAGGCCCGAGGAGCTCGACGCGGGCGCGATCCGGGCGGCCCCGGGCGAGGAGCCGGCGCTCGAGGCGGCGACGGCCGCGGAGGAGGCGGCTCGCGCTCGCGCGGGCCGGCTCGCGCGCTCGACCGCGTTCTTCTCGGTCGCCACCGGGCTCTCGCGTATAGCGGGGCTGGTGCGGGAGATCGTCGCGGCCGCGTACTTCGGCATCAGCGGGGCGATGTCCGCCTTCACGATCGCGTTCCAGGTCCCGAACCTGATCCGCAGCCTGTTCGCGGACGCCGCCATACAGGCCGCCTTCGTGCCCGTGTTCACGGGGGCGCTCGAGCGCGGCAACCGGCGCGAGGCCTTCCGCCTCGCCTCGTCGCTCATCTTGCTCGTCGCCCTCGCGCTCGGCGCGCTCACCGCCCTCTTCATCCTCCTCGCGGGGGCGCTGATGCCGCTCTTCGCGCCCGGCTTCAGCGGCGAGTTCCCGCGCCTCGTGCCGCTGATGGTGGGCCTGTCGCGGGTGCTCTTCCCGATCGTCGTCCTGCTCGGCCTGAGCGGGATCGTGGTCGGCGTTCTCAACAGCTACGAGCGCTTCGGCGTCTTCGCGATCGCGCCGTTCTTCTGGAACGTCGTGATCATCGCCGTCCTCGTCGGCCTCGAGCCCGCCTTTCCCGAGGGCAAGCGCATCTACGCCTACGCGATCGGCGTGCTGGCGGGCACGGTGGTCCAGTTCGCGATGGTCGCCTACGACCTGCGCAACACCCCGTTCCGGCTCGCCGCCGTGCGCCTGCGCGAGGCGCTCACCCCTGACGCGCGGCGGGTCCTGGTGCTGATGCTGCCGGTGACGATCAGCCTCGGCCTCATCAACCTGGACCTGCTGATCAACAGCTTCTTCGGGACGCTCGTCTCGGACAGCGCCCCGGCCGCGATCGACAAGGCGTTCCGCGTCTACATGCTTCCGCAGGGGGTCTTCTCCGTCGCCGTCACCACGGTGCTCTTCCCGACCCTCTCGCGGCTCGCGGCGCGCGGCGACTACCAGCAGCTCCGCGCCACGATGGCCAGCGGCATGCGGCAGATCGCCCTGCTCCTGGTCCCGGCCTCGGCGGCCATCCTCGTGCTCTCGGAGCCGATCATCAGGCTGATCTACCAGCACGGCGAGTTCGGGCCGCACCAGACCCAGGTGGTGGCCACCGCGCTCTTCTGGTTCGCGTTCTCGCTGCCGCTGAACGGCCTCAACCTGCTGCTCACGCGCACCTTCTTCAGCCTCCAGCGCAACTGGGTGCCGACCGCGACCTCGGCGCTCAACATCGTCGTGGACATCGCCGCCTCGGCGGCGCTCTACGGGCCCTTCGGCGTCGCCGGCCTCGTGGCCGCCACGGCGATCGCGACGGGCGCGGGCGTGCTGGCGCAGGTGCTGATCCTGCGCCGCGGCCTCGGCCGCCTCGAGCTGGGGGCCTTCGTCGCCACGCTGGCCCGCCTGGCGCCGGCGGGCGCGCTCCTGGCCGTGGTGGGCTACGGCGCCTGGGCGCTGCTCGACGGCGCGCTGGGGCGCGCGCTCGGCGCCCAGATCGTCTCGCTCGGAGTGGGCCTCGCGGCCGGGTTCGCCGTCTACGCCGCTTCGCTGATCGCGCTCAGGGTGCCGGAGGCCGAGCAGCTTCGCCTCCTCCTGCGCCGCCCGGGCGCCTAGGTCACATCCGGGCGCGATCGGCGGCGGGCGCCCGCCATACTGGCCGGGCCGATGGAGCGCATCCGGAACTTCTCGATCATCGCCCACATCGACCACGGCAAGTCGACGCTCGCCGACCGCATCCTCGAGCTCACGGGCGCGGTGGGGGCCGAGCACCGGCCCCAGCTGCTCGACTCGATGGAGCTCGAGCGCGAGCGCGGGATCACGATCAAGGCCCAGGCCGTGCGGGTGGCTTACGAGGCCGGCGACGGCGCCACCTACCGGCTCCACCTGATCGACACGCCGGGCCACGTGGACTTCTCCTACGAGGTCTCGCGCAGCCTCGCGGCGTGCGAGGGCGCCCTGCTCGTGGTGGACGCGGCGCAGGGGGTGGAGGCGCAGACGGTGGCCAACACCTACGCCGCGATCGAGGCGGGCCTCGAGCTGGTCCCGGTGATCAACAAGGTGGACCTGCCCGGGGCGGAGCCGGACCGGGTGGCGGCCGAGATCTGCGACCTGATCGGCGGCGACCCGGACGAGGTCCTGCGCATCTCGGCGAAGACCGGGGAGGGCGTGCGCGACGTGCTCGAGGCGATCGTCACCCGGATCCCGCCGCCCGCCGGCGACCCGGCTGCGCCGCCGCGGGCCCTGATCTTCGACTCGGAGTTCGACCAGTACCGGGGCGTGATCGCCTACGTCCGCATGGTGGACGGGGCGTTCCGCCGCGGGGAGCCGATCCGCGCCATGCAGGCGGGCACCGAGGCGGACATAGACGAGGTCGGGTTCTTCGCCCCGGCGATGACCCCGGCGGCGGGGATGACGGCCGGCGAGGTGGGCTACATCATCACCGGGATCAAGGACGTCGCGCGCCTACGGGTGGGGGACACGCTTACCGCGCGCGAGCGGCCGGCGCCGGAGCCGCTGCCCGGCTACCGGGAGGTGAAGCCGGTCGTGTTCTGCGGGCTCTTCCCGATCGACACCGACCGCTACGAGGACCTCCGCGACGCGCTCGAGCGCCTGGCGCTGAACGACGCCGCGCTCAGCTACGAGCCCGAGACCTCGGAGGCGCTCGGCTTCGGCTTTCGCTGCGGCTTCCTCGGCCTCCTCCACATGGACATCGTGCGCGAGCGGCTGGAGCGCGAGTACGGCCTCGAGCTCCTCGCCACGACGCCCAACGTCCGCTACGAGGTCGTGCTCCGCGGCGGCGAGGTGGTGGACGTCCACAGCCCGGTGGAGATGCCGGACCCGGCCGCGATCGAGGAGATCCGAGAGCCCTACATCCGGGCCACGATCATCACCCCGGCCCGCTTCGTGGGCGCGGTGATGGAGCTCTGCCAGGGCCGCCGCGGAAGCCACGTGGACATGCACTACCTCTCACCCGAGCGCGTGCAGCTCCGCTACGACCTGCCGCTGGCGGAGATCGTGCTCGACTTCTACGACCAGCTCAAGTCGCGGACGGCGGGCTACGCGTCACTCGACTACGAGCCGATCGGGAACCGGGCCTCGGACCTCGTCAAGCTCGACGTGCTGCTCGCGGGCGAGCGGGTGGACGCGCTCTCGGTGATCGTCCACCGGGAGCAGGCGTACCGGCAGGGCAAGGCGCTCGTCGAGCGGCTGCAGAAGACGATCCCGCGCCAGCTCTTCGACGTGCCCGTCCAGGCGGCGATCGGCTCGCGGGTGCTCGCCCGCGAGACCGTCAAGGCGCTGCGCAAGGACGTGACGGCGAAGCTCTACGGCGGCGACGTCACGCGCAAGCGCAAGCTGCTCGAGAAGCAGAAGGCCGGCAAGCGGCGGATGAAGCAGGTCGGCCGCGTCGAGGTCCCGCAGGAGGCGTTCCTGTCCGTGCTCGAGCTCGGCGACGGGCGCTGAGCCGCCTCTCGGCGGCGCCTTGGGCGCGCCGCGGGGCGTATAGGATGCCCGGCCCGATGCCGGTCGAGACGAAGGCCATAGGGAAGAGCTGGGATCCGGTCGCGTTCGAGGTCGAGGCGGATCGCATCGTCCGGTACGCCGACGCCGTCGGGCACGAGGAGGCGATCTACCACGACCCGGACGCCGCCAGGGCGGCGGGCTTCCGCGACCTGGTGGCGCCGCCCATGTTCTGCGTCGTCTACAGCGCCCCCGCGATGGGCCCCGCCATCCTCGACCCCGAGGTCGGGATGAACTTCGCGACCATGGTCCACGGCGGTCAGGAGTTCGCGTGGGGGGAGCCGGTCTGCGCGGGCGACGTGATCAGCACCCGGGTGACCTGCAAGGACATCTCCGAGCGCGACGGCATGGGCTTCTACGTCTTCGAGTCCGTGTCCACGAACCAGGATGGCGCCGAGACCGTGCGCGGGACCTGGACCAACATCGTGAGGGGGGTCTGAGGTGGCCGCCTACGCGCCCGGGGACAGCCTGCCCGAGCTCAAGGTCACGCCCGACGCCGGCCTGACCAAGCGCTACGCCGAGGCCTCCGGCGACCCGAATCCCATCCACACCGACCCCGAGTTCGCGAGGAAGGTGGGGCTCCCGGGCGTGATCCTCCACGGCCTCTGGACGATGGCCCAGGTCGCGCGCGCCCACCTCCAGGCCGCGGGGGGCGACCCGCGGGCGCTGAAGCGGCTGGCGGTCCAGTTCCGCGGCATGGGGTTCCCGGAGCAGGAGATCACGGTGCGGGCCACGGTCAAGGAGGCCTCGAACGGGCGCGTGGTCACCGACACCGTGGCCGAGCAGGGCGGCAACCAGATCATCCGAAACGCCGAGGCCGAGCTCGAGCTCTAGCCACCGTCCCCCATCGCTCGGCCACAGCTCCCACCGATGGCCGAGTTGATCCAGCTATTTCGCGCCAACTCGGCCATCGGTCGTGCCGGGGCGGGGGGCTGCGGCCATCGGTTGTGCCGGGGCGGCGCCCGCCGGTTCGGGGCGGGGGCGCACCTAAAATCGCTTGCATGCTCAGCGAGCGCCAGCAGCGGATCCTCGAGCTGGTCGTGGGCGCGTACCTGGACTCGGGGCGGCCGGTCGCCTCGCGCGCGCTCGCCGAGCGCCCCGACGTCCCCTGGAGCCCCTCGACCATCCGCGCCGAGCTGGCGGCGCTCGAGAAGGCCGGCTACCTGACGCACCCGCACACGTCGGCGGGTCGGGTGCCGACCGACAGCGGCTACCGCGTCTACGCCGACTCGCTCCTGCACGCGCCGGCCGCGGGCCGCGGGGCGAGCGGGCTCGACCTCTCGCGCGTGAAGCGCGAGGTGACCGAGGCGATGCGCGAGACGACGGCGGCCCTGGCCAGGATCACCGACCTGATGGCGCTCGTCACCGCCCCTCCGGCGTCGAGCGCCTACATCCACCGGATCGAGGTGCTGCGGGTGCAGCCGCGCGTCGTGACGGTCCTCGTGATCGGCTCCAACGGCACCGTCACGCGGCGCGTCCTCACGTTCGAGCGGCCGGTCGACCCCGGCCTGGTGGACTGGGCCTCCAGCTACCTGAACGAGCGCCTGCGCGACCTGCCGCTCGGAGCGCGGATGATCGCCGACCGGCTGCGCGACCGCGAGCTGGGCGAGGCCGAGGCGGGGCTCATCGCCGAGTTCCGCGACGCCTTCACCGAGCCCGGGGGAGAGGCCGAGGACCTCTTCGTCGAGGGCGCCGCGCGCCTGCTCTCGCCCGACCACGCCCCCGACGTGCCCAACGCCGAGGAGCTCTTGTCGGCCCTCGAGCACCGGGCCAGCCTGCTGCGCGCGCTGCGCTCGGCGCTCGACGAGCGCTCGGTCTTCCTGTGGATCGGCGACGAGAACCCGGAGCCCGAGCTGCGCTCGCTGAGCGTCGTCGGGGCCAACTACGGGCTCGGCTATCGCAACCTCGGCACCGTGGGCGTCGTCGGGCCCCTCCGCATGGACTACGCGCGCGCGATCGCGTCGGTGCGCGACGCCGCGAGCGAGCTCTCGCGGTTCTTCGCGACCGTCTACGAGGGGTAGGCCATGCCCAGGGACTACTACGAGGTCCTCGGAGTGGACCGGGGCGCGAGCGAGGGCGAGATCAAGAAGGCCTTCCGCCGCCTCGCGCGCGAGCTGCACCCGGACGTGAACAGGCACGACCCCGAGGCGGAGGAGAAGTTCAAGGAGGCCGCCGAGGCGTACGAGGTGCTCTCCGATCCCGAGCGCCGCCGGACCTACGACGCGTTCGGCCACGAGGGCCTGCGCACGGGAGGATTCACGCCGCGGGCGGCGACCTTCGGCGCCTTCGAGGACATCCTGGCCGATCTCTTCGGGCGCGGCGATCCCATCTTCGGCGACCTGTTCGGCTTCGGCGGCGGCGGGCGCCAGCGCTCGCGCGGCGGCGACATCGCCGCGACGGTCGAGGTCACGCTCGCGGAGGTCCTGACCGGGACCAAGCGCGAGATCTCGTTCGACGCCGTCTCGACTTGCGAGCGCTGCCGCGGCAACGGTGCCGAGCCGGGCACGCCGATCCGCACCTGCTCCACCTGCGGCGGGGCCGGGGAGGTGCGCGAGGTCTCGCGCACGGTCTTCGGCCAGATCGTCCGCAGCGGCCGCTGCCCCACGTGCGGCGGCGCGGGCAGGGTGCCGGAGAAGGCCTGCCGCGAGTGCCGCGGGCGCGGCCGCCAGGTGAGGGTGCGCACCTGGGACGTCGAGATCCCGCCCGGGATCGAGTCCGGACAGCGCATCCGGGTCTCGGGCGCCGGCCACGAGGGCGAGCAGGGCGCCGGCGCGGGCGACCTCTACGTGCGCGTGGTCGTGGCCGAGGACGAGAACCTGCGGCGGGAGGGCCGCGACCTGGTCGCCGTCGTGGACGTCCCGGTCACGACCGCGATGCTGGGCGGGACGGTGGAGGCGCCGACGCTGAACGGCGACCAGCCGATCGAGATCCCGCCCGGCGCCCAGCACGGCGACCACGTCCGCCTGCGGGGCATGGGCCTGCCCGGCCTCGGGGGGACCGCTCGCGGCGACGAGTACGTGGTGCTGAACGTGGTCCTGCCGCGGAAGCTCAACCGCAAGCAGCGCGAGGCCGCGCGCCAGCTCGCCGAGGCGCTGGGCGACGCCGGAGTGGCGGCCCGGTCGCGGACGTGATCCGGCTCGCCGTCCGCTGCCGGGCCGAGCAGGCCGAGGCGGTGCTCGCCGAGCTGCTCGCCCTCGTTCCGGGCGGGCTCGAGGAAGCGCGCGACGGCGACCTCGTCGAGTACGCCCTCTACGGCGCGCCCGGCGAGCTGCCCGAGATCGGGGCGATCGAGGCGGCGGCGGGCGGGTCGCTGGTCGAGGTCGTCTCGGCTCCCGTGCCCGGCGGCTGGGCCGACCGCTGGCGCGACTTCCACCGCCCGGTCCTGGTCGGCGGCCGGGTCTGGATCCGGCCCCCGTGGGCGGATCCGCCCCCGGCGGGCGCCGCCGACGTCGTCGTGGACCCCGGCCAGGCGTTCGGCACGGGAGCGCATCCGACGACGCGGATGTGCTGCGAGCTCCTGGTCGCGCTCGCGGCCGAAGGCGGCGGGGGAGCGCTCCACGACCTCGGCACGGGCTCGGGCGTGCTCGCCATCGCCGGCTCGCGGCTCGGGTTCGCCCCCGTCCGCGCCTACGACCACGAGCCGGCGGCGCTCGCGGCTGCGGCCGCCAACGCCGCCGCCAACGGGGTCGCGATCGAGCTCGAGCGGGTCAACCTGCGCGAGCGGGTGCCGCCGCTAGCGGGGACCGTCGTCGCGAACCTGACCGCGCCGCTTCTCGGGGCGGTAGCCTCGCGGCTGGCGGCGCCGCCGCGCGCCTTCATCTGCTCCGGCCTGCTCGCCGCCGAGGCCGAGGCGGTAGCCGCGGCGCTGGCCGAGCGCGGCCTCGGCGAGCGCCAGCGCCTGACCGACGGCGAGTGGGCGGCGCTCCGCCTGGAGGCGCGAGCGTGAGCTCCGCGCAGCCGATCGCGATGTTCGACTCGGGCGTGGGCGGCCTGACCGTGCTCCACGAGTGCCTCGTGTCGCTCCCCAGCGAGGACTTCGTCTACCTCGGCGACAGCCTCCACTTCCCCTACGGCGAGAAGAGCGAGCGGGAGCTGCGGGCGCTAGTCGAGCGCAACCTCCGGCTGCTCCTCGATCGCGGCGCGAAGCTCGTCGTGATCGCCTGCAACTCCGCGACCGCGGCGGGGCTGGACGTCGCCCGCGCGGTCGCGGCGGAGCGCGGGATCGAGGTCGTGGCCGTGATCGAGCCCGAGGCCGAGATCGCGGCGGCGATCACCGAGTGCGGCCGCGTGGGCGTGCTCGCCACGCGGGCGACGATCGCGAGCGGGGCCTACAGGCGCGCGCTCGCGGCGCAGGCGCGCGAGCTCGCCGTGACCGAGGTGGCGGCGCCCGACCTGGCGCCGATCATCCAGAACGGGTTCCCGTTCGACGAGGGCGTGGTGAGCACGGTCCGCTCCTATTGCGCGCCGCTTCGCGAGGCCGGCGTGGACACCGTGATCCTCGGCTGCACGCACTTCCCGCTCGTGGCGCCGATGCTGCAGCGGATGCTCGGCCGCGACGTGCGCCTCGTGACCGCCGGCCACGCGGTGGCGGCGACCGTGCAGAGGGTGCTGGAGTCGCGCGGGCTCACGTCCCCGAGGGAGGGCGAGGGCGAGTACCGCTTCCTGTGCACGGGCGACGTGGACTCGTTCCGGGAGCTGGGCACGCGCTTCTTGCAGATGCCCCTGGGCGAGGTTGAGCGGGTCGCGGTTCCCTGATCGGCGGCCGCCTCCCGACTACCCTTATGGCGATGGCAGCGACGATCCTCGAACGCGTCCAGGCCGATGTCCGCGAGGCGATGAAGGCGGGCGACCGCGAGCGCGCGGGCGCCCTGCGCATGGTCGCGAGCGCGCTTCAGCTGGCGGCGAAGGAGGGGGGCGAAGACGAGGTCGCCGTGCTGCGCCGCGAGCGCAAGCGGCGCCTCGAGGCCGCGGCCGCCTACCGCGAGGGCGGCAGCGAGGAGCGGGCCGGGAGGGAGGAGGCTGAGGCCGGCCTGATCGCGGCCTACCTGCCCGCCGAGCTCGGCGACGCCGAGCTCGCGGAGCTCGTGGACGCGGCGATCGCGGAGTCGGGCGCGGCCGGGCCCAAGGACATGGGCAAGGCGATGGGCGCCGCGATGGCGAAGGTGGACGGCCGCGCCGACGGCAAGCGGGTGAGCGAGCTGGTGCGGGCCCGGCTCGGCGCCTGAGGCGAAGCTTGGCGCGGCGGCAGCTCACGCTCGACAACGCCGTGGCGGCCGAGCTCGCCGGCTCCGAGGACTCCGTCCTTCGCGAGCTCGAGAGCCGCATCGGCTGCGACGTCTTCCTGCGCGGCAACGTCCTCACCCTCGACGGCGACGAGGCGGACGTCCGCCGGGCGGCGACGGTGGTCGACGAGCTCGTGGGCCTGATCGAGCGCGGCCACGAGGTCGCCCCCGCCACCGTGGACACGGTCGCGGGCGCGCTCAGCGCCGACGCCCGCCCGGCGGAGATCCTCGGCGACGTCGTCTGGCGCCACCGCGGCCTCAAGGTGGCGCCCAAGACCGTGAACCAGAAGCGCTACGTGGACTCGATCCGCAAGCACACGATCACGTTCGGGATCGGGCCTGCCGGCACGGGCAAGACGTTCCTCGCCGTGGGCATGGCGGTCGCGGCGCTCGACGCGCGCGAGGTCTCGCGGATCATCCTCACCCGCCCGGCGGTCGAGGCCGGCGAGCGGCTCGGGTTCCTGCCGGGCGACATCCAGGCCAAGGTGGACCCCTACCTGCGCCCGCTCTTCGACGCCCTCTACGACATGCTCGACCCCGACCGGGTCGCGACCTACCTCGACCGCGGCGTGATCGAGGTCGCGCCGCTGGCCTTCATGCGCGGCCGCAGCCTGAACGACTCCTTCGTGATCCTCGACGAGGCCCAGAACACGAGCCCGGAGCAGATGAAGATGTTCCTGACGCGCCTCGGGTTCGGGTCCAAGATGGTGGTCACCGGCGACGTGACGCAGATAGACCTGCCGCGCGACCAGCGCTCGGGGCTGGTCGTCGTCGGCGAGATCCTCTCGGCGGTGGCCGACATCAACTTCGTCCGCTTCGGCGGCGAGGACGTGGTGCGGCACGCGCTCGTCCAGCGGATCGTCGCCGCCTACGACGAGTACTCGTCGCGCCAGCCGCGCGGCGGCGAGTGAGCGTGGACCTGAGCGACGTGCCGCCCGCGCTGCGCCCGGCGGCGAGCGCGGCGCTGGCGGCGGCCGGCGTCCGCGAGGGCCATCTCTCGGTCATGCTCGTGGACGCGGAGCGGATGCGCGAGCTGAACCGCGAGCACCGCGGCAAGGACAGGCCGACGGACGTGCTCGCGTTCCCGATCGACGGGGCCGGCGAGGTCGCGGGGCCGCGCGAGCTCGGCGACGTCGTCATCTGCGCCGAGCACGCCAGCGACCTCGACGAGGCGACGGTCCACGGCGTGCTCCACCTCTGCGGCTACGACCACGAGGCGGACGCCGGTGAGATGCTCGAGCTCCAGCGGGCCGTCCTGCGCGGCCTCGGCCACGGGGAGCGCGAGTAGCCGATGGCGCAGGGGCCGACCCGGGCGGGGTTCGTCGGCCTGGCCGGGCGCCCCAACGTCGGCAAGTCGACGCTCGTCAACGCCATCGTCGGCGCCAAGGTGGCGATCGTCTCCGACCGCCCGCAGACGACGCGGCGGGCGATCCGCGGCGTCGCCACGGACGAGGCCGCCGGATGGCAGATGGTGCTCGTCGACCTCCCGGGCGTTCAGAAGCCGCGCGACGTGCTGACCGAGCGCATGCAGCGCCGCGTCGAGCGCGAGCTCGAGGACGCCGACGTCGCCGTGCTGGTCGTCAACGGGGAGCAGGGGGTGGGCCCGGGCGACCGCTTCATCGCCCGGGCGCTCCTCGCGGCTAGGAGCGCCACGCCGGTCATCTGCGCGGTCAACAAGTGCGACCGGCTCGGAAAAGCGGAGATAGCGGCGGCGCTCGCCGCCGCGGCCGAGCTCGAGGTGGCAGACGAGATCTTCCCCGTGAGCGCGCGAACCGGAGCCGGCATCGCGCCCCTGGCCGCGGCGATCGCGGAGCGGCTGCCCGAGGGCCCGTTCCTCTACCCGCCCAGCGAGCGGACGGACCTGCCCAGCGACGTGCACCTGGGGGAGCTGATCCGCGAGCAGGTGCTCCGCCGCACCCGCGACGAGATCCCGCACGCGGTCGAGGTCGTGGTCGAGGAGGTCGAGGAGCGCGAGGACGGGATGGTCTCGGTGCGGGCGCAGATCTGGGTCGAGTCGCAGTCGCAGAAGGGCATCCTGATCGGGCGCGGCGGGCGCATGGTGCGGGAGATCGGCACGGCGGCCAGGAAGGAGCTCGAGCGCGAGCTGGGCGCCCACGTCTTCCTCGACCTCACGGTGGGCGTGCGCGAGCGCTGGCGCCGCGACGAGGCGCTGCTCGACCGCCTCGGCATCGAGTGAGGCGGGTGCGCCCGCCCCCGCCCGCCCCCGCCGAAACCGATCTGACCCACCTATGCGGTGGGTGATGTCGGTTTCGGCGGGCGGACGGGAGGTTTCGGCGGACGGACGGGAGGCTTCCTACACTGCCTTCATGCCGCCGGACGGGCCCGAGATCCGCTTCGACGAGCGCGGCCTGGCGCCGTGCGTGGTCCAGGACTGGCGCACCGGCGAGGTGCTCATGCTCGCCTACATGAACGCCGAGGCCCTCCGCCTGACGCGCGAGACGGGGGAGGCCCACTTCTTCAGCCGCTCCCGCGACGAGATCTGGCGCAAGGGGGAGAGCTCGGGCAACGTCCAGCGCGTGCGCCAGATCCGCTACGACTGCGACCGCGACGCGCTCCTGGCGCTCGTGGAGCCGGCCGGGCCCGCCTGCCACACGGGCGAGCGAAGCTGCTTCTATCGCGACCTCGCGGGCAGCGCCGACGGCGCCGTGGACGGGCCGCCGGCCCCCGGGGAGCCCGCGCCCGCTCCCTTCGAGGTCCCGGCCACGCTCGCCCGCACGATCGCCGCGCGCAAGCGCGAGCGCCCCGCCGGCTCCTACACGGCCGAGCTCCTCGGCGACCCGCCGCGGATCGGCGCCAAGGTGCGCGAGGAGGCCGACGAGGTGGCGCGGGCGGCGGCCGCGGAGTCCGCGGCCCGGCTGGCGGAGGAGGCGGCCGACCTCCTCTACCACCTCCAGGTCCTGCTGCTCTCGCGCGAGGTCGGTCTCGAGGCCGTGTACGAGGAGCTGAATGGCCGTCGCCGCTAGCCGCGCGGGCGCCGGCGGGCTGCGCATCGAGCCGTCGCTCGAGGCGGCGCGGGAGCTGGCGCTGAGCGCCAACGCGATCCCGCTGCGGGCGACGTTCGTGGACGATTGCGAGACGCCGGTCTCGGCGTTCCTCAAGCTGCGCGAGCCGGGGGCTCCCGCCTTCCTGCTCGAGTCGGCGGAGCAGGGGCGGCTCGGCCGCTACTCGTTCCTCGGCGTCCGCCCGCGCGAGGTGCTCCGCTGGCGGCTCGGCGACTCGCCCGACCCCTACGCGGAGGCGCGCGAGCTCGTGGCGCGCTACCGGGTGGCAGAGGTCCCGGGACTGCCCCCGTTCTCGGGCGGGGCCGTCGGCTTCTTCGGCTACGACCTCGTGCGTACGGTGGAGCCCCTCGGCGAGCCGCCGCCGGACCCGATCGGGCTGCCGGACATGGCGCTCATGGTGAGCGACGTGCTCGTCGCCTTCGACCACACGCGCCACGAGCTGACCGTGATCGCGCACGCGTTCCTCGGCGAGGACGGTGACGTGGAGGGCGCCTACGAGCGAGCGGCGGCCGCGATCGCGACTGTGCGCGAGCAGCTCCGCGGCCCGGTGCCCGCGCCGGCTCCGCGTCCGGCGGCTCCGCCGCCCGCGGACTGGCGGTCGAACATGGCGCGCGAGCAGTTCGAGGCGAACGTGCGCCGCATCGTCGAGTACATCCACGCCGGCGACGCCTTCCAGGTCGTGCCTTCGCAGCGCTTCTCCGCCCCCGCCCCGGTCGAGGCGTTCTCGATCTACCGCGGGCTCCGCACGATCAACCCCTCGCCCTACATGTACTTCCTCGACTTCGGGGACTTCCAGCTCGCCGGCGCCTCGCCGGAGCCGCTGGTCAAGGTCACCGGGCGCCGGGCGGAGACGCGCCCGATCGCCGGCACCTACCCGCGCGGCGAGAGCGAGGAGGAGGACCGCCGCCGCGCCGAGGCGCTCCTGCGCGACCCGAAGGAGCGCGCCGAGCACGTGATGCTCGT
>Ga0070741_10004716_pt1 | contig 31532 bp, 29 predicted proteins | sample Coa_R1_4_FD_66440 | JGI IMG/M metagenome (GOLD analysis project Ga0070741, IMG submission 66440) | Surface soil microbial communities from Centralia Pennsylvania, which are recovering from an underground coalmine fire - Coalmine... | ecosystem: Environmental > Terrestrial > Soil > Unclassified ... | reverse complement strand
AGCTCCGCGATCGTGCGGTCCATCAGGTCCTGCAGCCAGCGGCGCAGGTTCTCCTCGCCCTCGATCGCGCGACCCGGGTCGCGCTCGAGGAGGTCGATCACCTCGCCGACGCTCGCACCCGGGAGGATCCGCTCGCCCACCTTCGCCATCTGGTCCTCGATGCGGTGCAGCTCGTCCCAGCCCCACGCGTACGTCTCGTCCAGGTCGAGCTTCGTGCCGGTGAACGACTCCGCCCAGCTCGCGTACCGGTCGGGGCCGACGGCGTCACGCTCGTCGGCGCGCGGGGCGTACTCGTCACGCAGGTAGCGGGCGAGCGCGGCGTACGCATCGGTCGCGGCGTCGACGCGCGCCGCGAGCTCGCGGCGCGCGGTCGCGTCGGCCCGGCCGGTCGCGTCGTAGCGCTCGAGCAGCCGCGCGAAGAACGGCGTCGTGCCGTCCTCGAGGCCGCCCCATCCCGCGGCCTGCTCCGCGCAGGCCAGCGCCTGACGACGGGCGGCGACGACGCCGCGCCGGATGCCTGCGTCGAGCGACTCGCGGAGGCTCTGCAGCGCCGCGGGAACGCGCGCAACGCGCGCGGACACCGTCTCCCAGTCGTCGTCCGTGTCGTACGCCATGAGGTCGAAGCACTGGCGCACGCCCTGTACCGGGCTGCCGATGACGCGCAGGTCGCGCAGGCGCTCGCCCATGTCGTGCTGCGCGAGCGCGACCTGCAGCCGCTCGCGCATGACGTCGGCCGCGACGCGGTCGCGGTCGTCGCGCACGTCGGCGGCGTCGAGCGCGGCGAGCGCGTGGCGGTCGGCGTCCGCGCGCTCGTCGGCCGCGGCGGGGGAGTAGTCGGTCATCTCGTCGTCGTGGCCGCGGATGCCGTAGTCCGTGGCGCTCACGGGATCGAGACGGGCGAACGTCTCCACGTACTCGTCGGCGACGTCGAACACGGTGGGCATGGGGAAAGTCTCCCATGGGAGGATGGCCGTCATGCCGAAGAGCTCATCCCGCACCCGGCGTGAGACGGATTCCATGGGCGCGATCGACGTGCCGGCGGACCGGTACTGGGGCGCGCAGACGCAACGGTCGCTGCACCACTTCTCGATCGCCGACGACCACATGCCCGCCGCGGTGATCCGCTCGATGGCCGTGCTCAAGAAGGCCGCCGCGCTCGTCAACCGGGACCTCGGCAAGCTGAGCGACGACGAGGCGCGGCTCATCGTGCAGGCCGCTGACGAGATCATCGCGGGGGAGCACGACGAGGAGTTCCCCCTCTACGTCTGGCAGACCGGCAGCGGCACGCAGACGAACATGAACGTGAACGAGGTGATCTCGAACCGCGCGATCGAGCTTGCCGACGGCGAGCGCGGGTCGAAGCACCCGATCCACCCGAACGACCACGTCAACATGTCGCAGTCGTCGAACGACACGTTCCCGACCGCGATGAACATCGCGGCGGTCGAGGAGGTGACGCACCGGCTGATCCCGTCGGTGCGCGCGCTGCGCGACTCGCTCGACGCGCGCGCCCGCGACTTCGCCGACATCGTGAAGATCGGCCGTACGCACCTCCAGGACGCCGTCCCGCTCACGCTCGGTCAGGAGTTCAGCGGTTACGTCGCGCAGCTCGACGCCGACATCGAGCGATTGCAGACGGTGTTGCCGTCGCTGTACGAGCTCGCGATCGGCGGCACGGCCGTCGGCACGGGGATCAACACGCACCCCGAGTTCGCCGAACGCGCCGCGGCGAAGATCGCCGAGCTGACCGGCCTGCCGTTCGTGTCCGCGCCGAACAAGTTCGCCGCCCTCGCCGCGCACGACGGGCTGGTGATGGCGAGCGGCGCATTGCGCACGCTCGCGGTGTCGCTGATGAAGATCGCCAACGACGTTCGCTGGCTCGGCTCCGGCCCGCGCGCCGGCATCGGCGAGCTGTCGCTGCCCGAGAACGAGCCCGGGTCGTCGATCATGCCGGGCAAGGTCAACCCGACGCAGTCCGAAGCGATGACGATGGTGTGCGTGCAGGTGATCGGCAACGACACCGCGGTCGCCATGGCCGGCTCGATGGGCAACTTCGAGCTCAACGTCTTCAAGCCCGTGATGATCTTCAACTTCCTGCACTCGGTGGACATGCTCACCGACGTGTGTCGCACGTTCCGCGAGTTCTGCATCGACGGGCTGCAACCGAACCGCGAGCGCATCGACGAGCACGTCCGCCAGTCGCTCATGCTGGTGACCGCGCTGAGCCCCGTCATCGGGTACGACAAGGCGGCCGAGATCGCGAAGAAGGCCCACCACGAGGGGACGACGTTGCGCGACGCCGCGCTCGCGCTCGGCTACCTCACCGGCGACGAGTTCGACGCCGCCGTCCGCCCCGAGGACATGGTCCACCCGAAGGCGTAGCCGCCCAGCGTCTCGTTCTGTGAAGCGTCACCCACACCATGTGTGTCTGACGCTTCCGAAGAGCACCGGGCACGCAGGACACCGGCCGGGTGCACGTGGCAGGCTCGCAATCCCTCCCTCGGCGTGCGACGTACCGCGAGACGCCGAACCGACGGACGAAGGAGCCGACGTGACCATCCACGACACGCCCGTGCGCACGCTCGGGGGCACCGCCGCCTCGCTCGCCGACTACAAGGGCAAGGCGCTGCTGATCGTCAACGTCGCCTCGCAGTGCGGCCTGACGCCCCAGTACACGGGGCTGCAGCAGCTGCACGAGACCTACGGCGCCCGTGGGTTCGAGGTGCTCGGCTTCCCGTGCAACCAGTTCGGCGCGCAGGAGCCCGGGACACCCGACGAGATCGCGGAGTTCTGCTCGACGAACTACTCGGTCACGTTCCCACTGTTCGAGAAGATCGAGGTCAACGGGCCGGGCCGGCACCCGCTGTACGAGCAGCTGACCGCGACCGCCGACGGCGAGGGCAACGCCGGCGACGTGCAGTGGAACTTCGAGAAGTTCCTGATCTCGCCGGACGGCGAGGTGGTCGCCCGCTTCCGTCCCCTCGTCGCGCCGGACGACGCGCAGCTGACGAGCGCGATCGAGGAGCAGCTGCCGGCGTCGTAGCGACCCGCGGCGCCCGTCAGGCGAGCGCCGCGTACGGCGGTGCGGGGTCGTACTCCATCATCTTGCGGACACCGCGCGCGTGGTCGACGTCGTAGATCTGACCGACGACCCACAACGCCATGTCGATGCCCGCCGACACGCCCGCCGCGGTGACGACGTTGCCGTCGCGCACATAGCGCGCGTCATCGACGACGTCGACGCCGCGTTCGCGCAACGTGTCGACCATGGCCCAGTGTGTCGTGACGCGGCGCTCGTCGACGAGGCCGGCCGCGTGCAGGAGCAGCGCTCCTGTGCACACGCTCGTCACCCACGTGGCGGCAGCCGCGGCGCCGGCGAGCCAGCGGAGGAGCACCGGGTTGTCCACCTCGCGTCGCGTGCCGAACCCGCCCGGGACGACGACGACGTCGAGGTCGGGCGCGTCCGCGAAGGTGTGATCGGGGAGGATGCGCAGCCCCAGGTTCGCGGCGACGGGCTCGGCGCGCTCGGCGATGGTGACGACGCGGTCGCCGTCGCGGCGGGCCATCGCGAACACCTCCCACGGCCCGACGCAGTCGAGCTCCTCCATGCCCGGGAACACGAGGATGCCGGTCGTCAGCGCCATCACGCGCTCTCCTCCACTCGGCGGAACCGATTGCGGTACTCGCGCGGTGACACACGCAGCGTGCGCAGGAACGTGCGCCGCATGGTCTCCGCCGTCCCGAAGCCACATGACCTCGCGACGGCGTCGACCGACTCGTCGGTGTCCTCCAGCGCGCGCCGCGCGGCGTCGACGCGGGCGCGCTCCACGAACCGGGCCGGCGTCGTGCCCGTGTCCCGACGGAACACCCGCGCGAAGTGCCGCGGGCTCATCGCCGCGTGCGCCGCGAGACGCTCGACGGTCAGTACCTCGTCGAGGTGATCGACCATCCACGCGTGGACGTCACGCACCGTCGCCTGGTCCGAGAACTGCCCCGCGAGGTGCGCGCTGAACTGCGACTGCCCGCCCGGCCGCTTCACGAACACGACGAGCTGTCGCGCGATGCGCATCGCGACCGCGCGGCCGTGATCCTCCTCGACCATCGCGAGCGCGAGGTCGATGCCGGCGGTCACGCCGGCCGACGTCCACACCTCGCCGTCGCGCACGAAGATCGCGTCCGGTTCCACCGTGATCGACGGATGGAGTCGTGCGAGCAGCTCGCACGACCGCCAGTGCGTCGTCGCGCGACGCCCGTCGAGAAGCCCGGCCGCAGCGAGCACGAACGCGCCCGTGCACACCGACGCGACCCGCCGGCTGCGCGCCGCGACATGGCGGACCGACGCGACGACCGCCGTGTCGCCGGCCGCCGCACGCGTGCCCGGACCGCCGGCGACCACGAGCGTGTCGACCGGCCCGTGCACTTCGGCCAGCGCGCGGTCCGCGACGAGCCCGAGCCCGCTCGACGACCGGACCACGCCTGCGACCGGCGCGACGACCTCGACCCGTGCGTCGCCGGCGGCGGCGAACACCTCGGTGGGTCCCGTCACGTCGAGCGACTGGACCCCGGGGAAGGCGAGCATCACGACGCGGCGCACCGGGCCAGCTTGCGCCCCTCCGCGCCTGGCCGCAATGACGAAGACCCCACCGATCCTGCCATCGGCCGGACCGACCGCCGGCCCGGACGGCGAGCTCCGGCTCGCCCCGCTCTCGGTCCGGGGCGGCGTGGATGCCCTGAGAGGGGCACCTCCGGCGTGACCCGCTGTTGGCCGGCGTCGCCGCTGGCCGACCCCCGGCGCGCCCCCCTCCCGGTGCGGGGCGGCGCAAGAAGACAGGGAATGCCAGTACCCGCCCGCTCGTTGGATCGGTGACCATCAAACGTTCAACGAGGTGAGGCTCTCATGGCGGACTACGCCGAGAACCAGATCGAGACCCTGGCGCTCCCGCTCCTCCCGCTCACGACGGGCGTCGTGCTGCCCCAGATGGTCGTCACGCTCGCCCTCGAGACCGACGAGGCGAAGCAGGTCGCCCGAGCGGCCACGCAGGGTGAGCGCCTGCTGCTCCTCGTGCCCCGGATCGACGGGCGCTACGCGCGCGTCGGCACCGTCGCGCGCATCGAGAACGACGGCGAGCTCCCGAACGGCATCGGCGCGCTCGTGCTGCGCGGCCTGTACCGCGCGGTCGTCGGCGTCGGCGTCCCGGGCACCGGTGACGTGCTGTGGGTCGAGGCCGAGCCCGTCGAGGACGGGGAGCCGACCGAGCGAGCGCGCGAGCTCGCGCGCGAGTACCGCGCGGTCGTCTCGGCGATCGCGGACCGCCTGCACTCGCGCCGCCTCGTCGAGGTCCTCGCCGGGGTGACCGACCCGGGCGCGCTCGCCGACACGGTCGGCTGGTGGCCCGAGCTCCCCTTCGAGCAGAAGATCGAGGCGCTGGAGACGATCGACGTCGAGGAGCGGCTCGAGAAGGTCGTCCAGTGGGCGCGCGACGCCCTCGGCGAGCTCGAGCTCGCGGAGAAGATCCGCAGCGACGTGAGCGAGGGGATGGAGAAGACGCAGCGGGAGTACCTGCTGCGCCAGCAGCTCGCCGCGATCAAGAAGGAGCTCGGTGACGGCGACGACGGCGACGTCGTCGAGGAGTACCGGCGAAAGATCGCGCAATCGAAGATGCCCGACGCGGCGCGCGAGGCGGCGACCCGCGAGGTCGACCGGCTCGAGCGGATGAGCGAGCAGAGCCCCGAGCACGGCTGGGTGCGGACGTGGCTCGACACGGTCGTCGAGCTGCCGTGGGGCGAGCTCTCGGAGGAGAACCTCGACGTGCGCGACGCGCGCGCCGTCCTCGACGCCGACCACACGGGGCTCGACGACGTGAAGGAGCGCATCGTCGAGTACCTCGCGGTGCGCAAGCTCCGCGCCGACCGCGGCCTCACCGACGAGGGCGGTCGCGGCAACGGGTTGATCCTGTCGCTCGTCGGTCCCCCGGGTGTGGGCAAGACGTCGCTCGGCGAGTCGGTCGCGCGCGCCACGAACCGCAAGTTCGTGCGCGTCGCGCTCGGCGGCGTGCGCGACGAGGCCGAGATCCGCGGCCACCGGCGGACGTACGTCGGGTCGATCCCCGGCCGCATCGTGCGCGCGATCAAGGAGGCGGGGACGATGAACCCGGTCGTCCTCCTCGACGAGGTCGACAAGCTCGGTGCCGACTGGCGTGGCGATCCGACCTCGGCGTTGCTCGAGGTCCTCGACCCGGCCCAGAACCACACCTTCCGTGATCACTACCTCGAGATCGAGCTCGACCTCTCGAACGTGCTGTTCCTCGCGACGGCGAACGTCGCGGACACGATCCCGGGGCCGTTGCTGGACCGCATGGAGGTCGTGCGGCTCGACGGCTACACGGAGGACGAGAAGGTCGCGATCGCCCGCGACCACCTCTTCGGCCGTCAGCTCCGGCGCAACGGTCTCACCGCGGACGAGGTCTCCGTCACGGACGACGCGCTCCGCACGATCGTCACGGACTACACGCGTGAGGCCGGTGTGCGCGGTCTGGAGCGTGAGCTCGCGAAGCTGCTCCGGAAGGTCGCCGCGTCGCGCGCGGCGGGGGAGAGCGACGAGCCCGTCACGATCGAGCCCGGCGACGTCGCGCGCTACCTCGGGCGGGCCCGGTTCTTCGCCGAGGAGGCCGCGGCGCGCACGGCGACGGCCGGTGTCGCCACGGGGCTCGCGGTCACCGGCGCGGGCGGCGACGTCCTCTTCATCGAGGCGACGTCCACGCCCGGCGACGCAGGCCTGACGCTCACCGGTCAGCTCGGCGACGTCATGAAGGAGTCGGCGACCATCGCGCGGTCGTACGTGGGTGCGCACGCAGAGGAGCTCGGGATCGATCCCGACGCGCTGCAGCGGCACTTCCACGTGCACGTCCCCGCGGGGGCGGTGCCCAAGGACGGGCCGTCCGCCGGCGTGACGATGACCACCGCGCTGGTGAGCCTGCTCACCGGTCGCCCCGTCCGCAGCGACGTCGGCATGACGGGCGAGGTCACCTTGCAGGGGCGTGTGCTGCCGATCGGCGGCGTCAAGCAGAAGGTCCTCGCGGCCGAGCGGGCCGGGCTCACCACGGTGATCCTCCCGTCCCGCAACGGTCCCGACCTCGACGACGTCCCCGAGCCGGTGCGCGAGCGGATGACCTTCCACCTCGCGGAGGACGTGAAGGACGTCCTCGCAGTCGCGCTCGACGACGCCACGCCCTCGATGTCCGCCGCCGCGGCCTGACCCCTCATCTTGTGTGGATTCGCCGGCTCACGCCCGGCGAATCCACACAAGTCAGGGAGTGCTGCCGTTCGACGCGGAGGGGAGCAGGCGCTCCGACAGGTCGCCGAGCTCCGACGCGGGGCCGAAGTACGTGACCTGACCCTTGTTCAGGACCGCGACGTCGTCGGCCAGGCTGAGCGCGTGGTGGACGTGCTGCTCGACGAGCAGGAGCGCGGTGCCCTGGTCGCGCACGTTCGCGAGCGTCTTGTACACCTCGTCGACGACGATCGGCGCGAGGCCGAGCGAGAGCTCGTCCGCGATGAGCAGCCGCGGGGGGTTCACGAGGACGCGTGCGAGCGCGAGCATGCGCTGCTCACCACCCGACAGCGTCGCCGCGAGCTGCTTGCGCCGCTCACCCATCCGCGGGAACAGCTCGTACGCGCGTTGCACCGCGTCCATCGTGCGCTTCTTCCCCAGCTCACGCCGGAACGCGAGCGTGAGGTTCTCCTCGACGGTCAGCGACGCGAACAGCGACCGGCCCTCGGGCGCGTGCGCGATCCCGAGCCGGGCGACCCGGTACGTGCGCATGCCCGTGATGTCGTTGCCCTCGAACAGGAGCTTGCCCGAGGTGGGCTTGACGAGGCCGGACGCGACGCGCGCGATCGTCGTCTTCCCCGCACCGTTCGCGCCGAGCAGCGCGACGACGCGCCCGGGCTCGATCCGCAGCGACACGTCGAACAACGCGCGGAACGGGCCGTAGCCGGCGTCGATGTCGCGCAGCTCGAGCAGCGGCGTGGCCGTGAGCGTGGCGGTCACACGAGCTCCCCGAGGTAGGCCTTGCGCACGGCGGCGTCGCCGAGCACCTCGTCGGTCGTGCCCTCGGCGATCAGCGTGCCGAAGTCGAGCACGTACAGGCGCGTCACGAAGCGCTGCACCATCTCGACGTCGTGCTCGACGAGGAGGATCGCGGTGCCGCGCTCGCGTTGCACGGCTTCGAGCGTGTTCACGAGCTCGTCGGTCTCGTGCCGGTCGAGCCCGGACGACGGCTCGTCGAGCAGCAGGAGCTTCGGCTCCGTCATGAGCGCGCGCCCGACCTCGACGAGCCGGCCCCGCCCGAGGCTCAACGCCTCGATCGGGCGGTCGGCGACGTCGGACAGCCCGAGCAGCGCGAGCGTCTCGTCGGTGCGGGCGATCTCGTCGTCCTTCGGCCCACCCAGGTTCAGGACGTCCTTCCACAGCCGGCCGTCGCCGCGTCGCGAGCGCTCGGCGACGAGCAGGTGATCGCGCACGGTGAGCCCGGAGAACAGCTCGATGCGCTGGAACGTCCGCCCGAAGCCGAGCCGCGACCGCTTGTAGACGGGGAGGCGGGTGATGTTCCGCCCGTCGAACTCGACTCGTCCGCCGTCGGGGCGCAGGAGGCCGAGCAGGCAGTTGAAGAACGTCGTCTTCCCCGCGCCGTTCGGGCCGATGAGGCCGACCGCCTCCGCGGCCTCGACGCGCAGCGTGACGCGGTCGAGCGCGGTGATGCCGGCGAAGCGCTTCGTGACGTCCGTCGCGTTGAGCAGGCTCATGGCTTCGCTCCACGGCCGGCTCGCCCGCGCTTCGAGTACGCGCCTCCGCGCTTGGCCGCCTTCTCGCCGACCGTGCCGACCGCACCCTCGGGCAGCGGCGGCAGCGAGCCGCCACCCGCGGCTGCGTGCGCGGGCTCGACGGGCGCCTCCTCGGCCTGCTTCTTGCCGAGCTTCGAGAACTGGCGCTGGAAGAACGCGAGCGACTGCCGCTTGTTCGCCTCGAGGATCCCTTCGGGATGGCGCGCGTACGTGATGGCGCCGAGGCCGAACAGGATCGGCTCCCAGCTCGCGTTGACCCCCAGGCGCTTCAGGATCTCGCCGACGAGGACGAAGCCGATCGCGGCCTGGATCGCGCCCTCGACGGTGCGCGACCCCAGGGTGACGACGAGGACCACCCACAACAGGCCGAAGAAGTACCCGTAGTCGGCCGGCTGCGCGACACCGCTCTGGGTGACGAGCATCCCGCCACCGAGCCCTGCGATCCCGGCCGACAGCGCGAACGCGACGATGCGTGCACGCGTCGGGTTGATCCCGATCGACTGCGCGGCGGTCTCACTGCCGCGCAACGCGTCGAGGAACCGACCGGTCGTGCCGTTGCGCACGAAGATCACGAAGATGCTCATGATGATGAGCACGATCAGCGCGAAGAAGAAGAACGACTTGTTGCTCGCGAGATCGAACGGGCCGATCACTGGTCTCGGGACACGCAGCGGCGCGCGCCCGTGCCCGACCCAGTCGAGCGGCACGAAGATGTTCTCCCACATCAGCGCGAACGCGAACGTGGCCAGCGCGAGGTAGATGCCGCCGAGGCGCAGGATCGGTATCGCGAGGAGACCGCCGACGATCGCGGCGACGATCGCGCCGATCACCATCGTCAGGAGGACGGGCATCCCCTGGCTGTGCACGAGCTGCGCGGTCGTGAACGCGCCCATGCCTGCGAACGCGGCCTGGCAGAGCGAGATCTGCCCGGCCATGCCGGTGATGACCGTGAACGACAGGAACACGATGCCGAGGACGACGGCCTGGGTGCCGAGCAGCAGCCAGTAGTTGTCCTGCATGATGTACGCGATCGCGGCGACGCCGACGACGACGCCGAAGATGCGCGTGGCCCACGTGAGCGCGCGCGTGCGCTCGAGCGCGGCGAGGCCCGGTGGTGGCGGGTCGACGCCCGCGAGCGGGTCGGTCACCTCGCGCCGGTTGCGCAGGGCGGGCCAGAAGATGAGCAGCGCGAAGAGGATGACGAACGGCAGCGACGGCCGGAGTCCCTGGGCCAGGACGCTCGCGGGCGGCAGGTAGCCGCCGAGCAGGCCCTGCGCGATCCCGAGGAGGATGCCGCCGAGCAGCGTCATCGGGATGCTCTGCAACCGGCCGAACGCGGCGGCCGCGATCGCCGCGACGATCAGGATGTTGAAGTTGTCCGCGCTCACCTGCGCGAACAGCGGGGCGAGCAGGACGCCGGCGAGGCCGGCGACGAGGCTCGACAGCATCCACGCGAACGTCCCGACACGGCCGGCGTTGATGCCGTTCAGCTCGGTCATGCGCGAGCTCTCGACGACCGCGCGCATGCGCAACCCGATGGTGGTGAACCGGAACAGCGCGGTGAGCCCGATCGCGACGACCGCGGTCGCGATGATCGTCGCGACCTGGTCGCCGTTCAGCGAGTAGCTGCCGAAGTGGTAGACGGCGAAGTTGCTGCCCTGTGACGACGGCCAGATTCCCTCGACGCCGTAGCTGGGACTCTGACCGAACCACAACCCGACGATCTGCGGCACCGCGACGAGGAGGCCGAGCGCGGCCACGAGTCTCGCGAGCTCCGAGGCGCCGCGCATGAACCGGAAGATGCACCGGTCGAAGATCAGGCCGACGAGCGGTCCGATCACGATGACCGCGAGCACGAACGCGGGGATGATCGGCCAGTTGTGGCGAACGTGCGTGTCGTAGTACACGGCCGCGGACACGAACGCCTGCGCACCGAACGCGAGGTTGAACACGCCCGACGTCTTGTAGGTCAGCACGAGACCGACCGCGACGAGCGCGAAGACACATCCGAAGGGGATGCCTCGCAGGACGTAGGAGATGAAGTCAGTCACGTTGGTGTCCCCGCAGTGGGTCCGTCGGGCGGGTCGCCGTCGCCGCTACTGCCTGGTGAACGTCGGGACCGACGACAGTGGCGGTGTGTTCCCGTTGAAGCACCGGAACGGCTTGCCGGGCGAGCCGTACACGGGCACGAACTTCGAGTCGTGCACCTTGAGCAGCGCGCCGCACGACAGCGGGTACTGATTGTCCGTGTGCTGCTTGGTCCAGTTGATCGGACCGATGAGCCCGCCTGCGTCGTAGGCCGTCAGCGTGTTCAGCGAGTCGATGATCTTCTGGCGCGTGAAGTTCGGCCCCGCCATCTTCAGGCCGGTGACGAACTGGTCCGCGTTGACCCACCCGATCTCGGCGTTCTCGGTCAGCTTGTAGCCGCCCTTGTTCATCCACTCGACGTACTGCTTGAGCGCGGGGAACTGCGGCCGCGTCTCGATCGGCGCCTCCTGCACGAGGACGATCGAACCTTCGAAGAACCCGCCGTTCTTGCTCATGAAGTCGGGGTCGTAGCCGTTGGGGAGGTACTGGATCGCCGTCATGCCCTGCTGGCGCATCTCGCGCGCCAGCGTCAGGACGCCGTTGGTGTCCATGCACGTCGTGACGAAGTCGACCTTCGCGTCGAGCATCCGCTTCACGTCGGCGCTCAGGTCGGTCACCCCGAACGACAGGCTCTTGTCGGTGAACACGACCTTCGCGGTCGGGTACATCTCGAAGCTGCGCTGGATGCCGGTGAGGCACTCGGCCGAGTTCGCCACGTTGTAGGCGAGGACGCCGAGGCGCTTCTTGCCGAGCTGCTGCGCGAGCCACGGGAGCGCCGGTCCGCCGCAGTCGAAGCACAGCGCGCCGACGTGGCCGAACAGGTTCGGCGGTCCTTGCCACTCGGGGTTGATGCCCCAGCCGAACGTCGGGATGCCCGCCTTCGCGAGCAGGGGCGCGCCGCTGAACGAGAAGATCGTCGCGACGGGCAGCACGGCGAACGCGTTGTCCTGGTCGATGATCGCCTCGACCTCACGCTGGTTCTGCGTGAGCTGGTCGTCGTGGCGCTTGACGATCACGAGCTTGCGCCCGTAGATCCCGCCCTGGCTGTTGATCATGTCGAAGTAGGCCTGGACGCCGTCGAACGCGGTGCCGTACAGCCCACCGAGCGGGTTCGTCGTCGACGCGACGCCGCTGACGCGGATCTCCGTCGACGTGACGCCGGGTTGGTTCACCGGCGGGAACGTCCCACTGCCCTTGACCGTGCCCGTCGTCCCGGAGGACGACGTCGTCGTGGTGTTCTTCGATGACTTGCCGCTGCTCGAGTTGCCGCACGCGGTCGCTGCGACCGCCAGCACTGCGAGGACCGCGACCCACCGAGCACGCATGCAAGCTCCCCCACTCACCGGTGTCTCCGACTCGGATCGTTGCCGTTCCGTCGTGAGCTGTCGCGCCGCACGTCAGGTTGGTCCTACCCCGTGAAGCCTCTCGCGCGCGAACTTCCCTAACACTAACGTCAGGTTTCTCGGCTGACCAGGGTGCCGCCGGCGGTGCGGACCGTCGTGATCCGGCGGCCGTCCCGGGCGAGGAAATGCGGGCCGGCTCGCACGGGCGCGGATCGTAGGGTGCGAGACGTGCTGGCGGCTCGCGGCGTCACGCGCATCCTCGGTGGACGGGTCGTGCTCGACGACGTGTCGTGCACGGTGGGCCCGCGCACGCGCCTCGGCGTCGTCGGCCGCAACGGCGCCGGCAAGTCGACGCTGCTGCGGGTGCTCGCCGGGCTCGACGTCCCCGACGCGGGCCGTGTCGAGCGGGCACCCGCGTCCACGACCGTCGGGTACCTCCCGCAGGAGACCGACGCACTCGAGGGCGAGACGCTGCGCGCCTACTTGGCGCGTCGTACGGGCGTGGGACCGGCCGAGGCCGCCCTCGATCGGCTCACCGACGCGCTCGCGCGCGATCCCGGCGTGGTCGACGAGTACACCGCCGCCCTCGAGCTGTTCCTCGCGCTCGGCGGCGACGACTTCGCGGCGCGTGTCGGCGAGGTGTGCGCGGACGTCGGGCTCCCGGCCGAGCGGCTCGACGTCGCGATGCACGACCTGTCGGGCGGTCAGGTCGCCCGAGCCGCGCTGGCCGCGATCCTGCTCTCGCGCGTCGACGTGCTGCTGCTCGACGAGCCGACGAACGATCTCGACTTCGCCGGTCTCGACCGCCTCGAGTCGTACCTCGCCGAGCGCGCCGGAGGGCTCGTCGTCGTCTCGCACGACCGCGCGTTCCTCGACCACGCGGTCGACCGCATGCTCGAGCTCCACGAGGAGACGCACCGCGCGACGGAGACCGCCGGCGGGTGGAGCGAGTACGTCGCGGCCCGCGCGCTCGCTCGGTCGCAGCAGTACGCGGCGTACGGCAAGTACAAGGCGGAGCGCGACGACCTGCTCACACGAGCGCGCCGCCAGCGGCAGTGGTCGGAGACGGGCGTCCGCAAGGTCAAGAAAGGTGCCGAGACCGACAAGCACGTGCGCTACCGCAAGACGCAGCGCAGCGAGAAGCAGGCCGCGAAGGTGCGCGCGACGGAGCGGCGGATCGAGCGGCTCGCGGTGGTCGAGAAGCCGTGGGAGGGGTGGCAGCTGCGCATGGAGCTGTCCGCCGGCGCGCGGAGCGGCGACGTCGTCGCCCGCCTCGACGGCGCGGTCGTCCACCGGGGCGACTTCACGCTCGGTCCGATCGACGTCGAGATCGGCTGGCAGGATCGCGTCGCGCTGCTCGGCCCGAACGGCTCGGGCAAGAGCACCCTGCTGCGCGCGCTGCTCGGCCGCATCCCGCTCGACGCGGGGACGCGCTGGTTCGGGCCCGGCGTGGTCGTCGGCGAGATGGACCAGGCACGGGGCGCGTTCTCGACGACGCGGCCCGTCCTCGAGACGTTCGTCGCCGGCACCTCGATGCGGCTCGACGAGGCGCGCTCGCTGCTCGCCAAGTTCGGGCTCGGCGCGGACGCGGTGCATCGCGAGGGCGCGCGCCTCTCACCGGGAGAGCGGACGCGCGCGGTGCTCGCGTCGTTGACCGCGCGCGGCGTGAACCTGCTCGTGCTCGACGAGCCGACGAACCACCTCGACGTCGAGGCGATCGAGCAGCTCGAGTCGGCGCTCGAGACCTACGACGGCACACTCGTGCTCGTCACCCACGACCGCTGGCTGCTCGACACCGTCGACCTCACCCACGAGATCGTCCTCGGGTAGCCACAATTGTGGTTCGGCGCGCGTAGAGCGCGCTGAACCACAAGAGTCAGCTCGTAGTCGCGGTCTCGCCGTTGGTGCTCATCTCGTGGACGAGCGTCTCGCCCTGGTCGAGCGGGAAGTGGCACGCGACGTAGTGCTTCGGGCGGATCTCCCGGATGATCGGCTCCTCCTGCGCGCACCGCTCCTGCGCCCGGGGGCAACGGGACCGGAACCGGCATCCGCTCGGCGGGTCGAGCGGCGACGGGATCTCCCCGCCGACGACGGGACGCTCCTCGGGACGCAGGTCCGGGTCGGGCACCGGGATCGCGAGCAGCAGCGCGGCCGTGTACGGGTGCGCGGGTGCGGCATAGATCTCGTCGGGCGGGCCGACCTCGCAGATCTTCCCGAGGTACATGACCGCGACGCGGTCACTGACGTTCTTCACGACGGCGAGGTCGTGCGCGATGAACACGAGCGTCAGCCCGTAGCGCGACTTCATGTCCTCGAGCAGGTTGAGGATCTGCGCCTGCACGGACACGTCGAGCGCGGACACCGGCTCGTCGCAGATGATGAGCTTCGGCTCGGTGACGACCGCGCGCGCGATCGAGATGCGCTGGCACTGACCCCCGGAGAACTCGTGCGGGCGCCGGCGGCCGGCGGCGGCGGGGTCGAGCCCGACCGCCTCGAGCACCTCGTCGACCTTCTTGCGACGGCTCTCGTCGTCGCCCATCTTCCAGATCGCGAGGCCCTCGCCGACGATGTCCGCCACGCGGCGACGCGGGTTCAGCGACGAGATCGGGTCCTGGAAGATCATCTGGAGCTGCGGGCGGACGCGTCGCATGCCCTCGCCCTTCAGCTCGGTCAGCTCGGTGCCGTCGAAGCGCACGCTGCCCGAGGTCGGACGGGGCAGCTGCAGGACCGCGCGGCCCGTCGTCGACTTCCCGCACCCGGACTCGCCGACGAGCCCGAGCGTCTCGCCCGGCGCGATGTCGAGACTGACGTCGGACACCGCGTGGACCTTCTTCCCGCCCCCGGCCGGGAACTCGACGACGAGGTGCTCGACACGCAGCAGCGTGTCGTCGGCCGGCCGGAGGTGCGCGGTGCCGCTGCCCGCCATGTCAAGCGCCTCCCGAGCTGGCGGTGTCGACACCGGCCGCCGAGATCGTGTCCGCGGCGGGAACCGTGTCGGCGATCGTGCCGACCGGCACCCGTCCCTCCGCGCGGTTGCGCTCGAGCGCGGCGCGTCCTTCCGGCGTCCCGACCGGGAACCAGCAGCGGTACGCGTGCCCCGGCGCGTCGGCGTCGATGAGCGGCGGCTCCTCGATGCGGCACCGGTCCTGCACGTACGGGCAGCGGGGACTGAACTTGCATCCGGGCGGTGCGTTCACGAGATCGGGCGGACGGCCGTGGATGACGTCGAGGCGGGTGTGGCTGCGGTTCGTGAGCCGCGGGATCGAGCGGACCAGCGCCTCGGTGTAGGGGTGGCGCATCTGGTGGAAGAGCGTCGTGGTCGGCGCCTTCTCGACGATGCGACCGGCGTACATGACCGCGATCTCGTCGGCACGACCCGCGACGACACCGAGGTCGTGCGTGACGAGGATCATCGCCATGAACCGTTCGCGCTGCTGCGCCTGCAGCAGGTCGAGGATCTGCGCCTGCACCGTGACGTCGAGCGCGGTCGTCGGCTCGTCCGCGAACAGCAGCTTCGGGCCGCACGCGATCGCGATGGCGATCATCACGCGCTGGCGCATCCCGCCCGACAGCTGGTGCGGGTACTCGTTGAGTCGCCGTTCCGGCTCCGGGATCCCGACCGACGTCAGCAGCGCGAGCGCGAGCTCGTTCGCGTAGCTGCGCGAGATGTCGAGGTGGTACAGGAGCGGCTCGGTGATCTGACGACGGATCCGCATGACGGGGTTGAGCGACGTCATCGGGTCCTGGAACACCATCGCCATCTGCGTGCCCCACAGGGACCGCATCTCCTCGGGCGACGCGTGACCGATCTCGCGTCCCTCGAAGACGATGCTGCCCTCGCGCACCACACCGCTCTTGGGCAGCAGCCCCATGATCGAGCGGCTGAGCACCGTCTTGCCGGAGCCCGACTCGCCGACCACGCCCAGCGTGCGACCACGCTCGAGCGAGAACGACACGCCGTCGACCGCGCGCACGAGACCTCGATCGGTCTGGAACATGGTGCGGACGTCCGTGACCTCGAGCAGCGCGCCGTCGAGCGGCTCGGTCGGGAACCGCTGGTCCGTGTCGAGGGCGCGCCGCACGCGCCGACGGGGGAGCAACGTCACAGCGAGCTCTCCCGCACGTCGAAGCGCGCGCGGATCACGTCGCCCAGGTAGTTCAGCGCGAGCACCGTCAGGAAGATCACGATCGACGGCGCGAGGACGATGTGCGGCGCGTTCGAGATGCTGTTCTTGCCGCTGACGATCACGTTCCCCCACGACACCGTCTGGGGCTTCACGCTCGCACCGAGGATCGCGAGCCCGCCCTCGGCGACGATGACGACCGCGATGCCGAGCAGCGCGAGCGAGAACATCGCGGGGAGGACGTTCGGCAGGATCTCGCGGAACATGATCCGCCGGTGCCGCGCACCCTGGGCGCGCGCGGCGAGCACGAACTCGCGCTCGGACCACGTCAACGTCGACGCGCGCGCGATGCGGGCGAGGATCGGCGTCGACACGATCGCCAACGCGACCGTCACGTTGACGGTCGTGCGACCGAGGAACGTCACGACGGCGAGGGCCAGGATCAGCTGCGGGAACGCGAGGAAGATGTCGAGCACGGAGCCGATGAAACCGCCGATGCGGCCCTTGAAGTAGCCGGCGATCAACCCGAGCACCCCGCCGAGCACGAAGCCGATCGCGATCGACCCGAAGCCGATCACGAGCGACACCCGCCCGCCGTACACGACCCGCGAGAGGACGTCGCGGCCGCTCCCGTCGAGGCCGAACGGATGCGCGAGCGTCGGGCCCTGGTTGAGGTGCGAGCTGTCCGCCCAGTTGATCGGATCCTTCAGCGGCAGGAACGACGCGAGGACCGCGCTGCCGATGACGAGCACCATCCACGCGATCGCGATCCACGCCGCGATCCCGAGGCGCCGGCGGGCGCTCGCGCCTTGCGGGCCGAGCTCGACCGCGAGGCCCTGGAGGAGCGGTTCGCTCGGGGGCAGCCCCTCGCGGTCCTCCTCGGCGGCGAGCCGCTCGGCGGGGCTAGACGGCAACTCGGGCACTGCGAATCCGCGGGTCGAGGACGGTGTAGAGCATGTCGACCAGGAAGTTCAGCACGACGTACGCGACCGCGATGAGCGCGACGTAGCTCTGCAGCGCAGGGTACTGGTCGGCGAAGATCGCCTCGGTGATGCGGGTCCCGACGCCGGGGAGCTGGAAGATGACCTCGATCACCACCGCGCCGCCGATCAGCGCGCCTACGTTCAGGCCGGCGACGGTCAACAGCGTCAGGCTCGACGGGCGCAGCGCGTGGCGGAGTAGGACCCGTCGCGTCGGAATGCCCTTCGACTTCGCGGTGGCGATGTAGTCCTCCTGCAACGTCTGGATCATGTCGCTGCGCAGCAGCCGCATGTAGACCGCGATCTGGCCGACGGCGAGGCTGATCGTCGGCAGGATCATGTATCTCGCGTGCTGCCACAGCCCGGCGCCGATCGGCTCGTAGCCCTGCGTCGGGAGGATCTTCCACGTCGCGCCGACGTAGATCGCGAGCACGAGCGCGAGCACGAAGCTGGGCAGCGCGAGCATCCCGAACGCCGCGGTGTTGGTCACCGCGTCGAGCTTCGTGCCGGCCTTGTACGCGGTCACGACGCCGAGCGGGATCGCGACGAGCAGCGCGAGCACCTGCGCGTACAGCATGAGCTGCAACGAGACCGGCAACGCCTTCTTGAGCACCGTCGTCACCGGCTGGCCGGAGTCGTAGTACCGGCCCAGGTTCCCGTGCAGCAGTCCGCTGAGCCAGTGCCAGTACTGCTGGAAGAACCCCTCGTCGAGCTTCAGGTCGTGGCGCAGCTGCGCCTTCTGCTGTGGCGTGCCGAACGGGATGATCTTCTGGACCGGGTCACCGGGCAGCAGCTTGATCAGGCAGAAGGTCAGGAACGTGACGACGAGCAGCACCACGACCAGCCGCACCAGCTTCGCGGCGATGAGGCGCATGCGCGGCGACTCCTCAGCGGACCGTGCGCCACGAGGCGCACGGTCCATGCCGCCGCTCTCGGCACCTTCGGTGCCCGGTGACGCCGATGGTCACGTTCGCTGCTCGCGCGGGATACCCGGCTCGCGAACGCTCGCCGCTCCCGAGGCCACGCTTCCGCTCGCCTCCCGGCTCGCTCGCTGTCATGAGACCCAGATGCCGAGCAGCTGGTGGTAGCCGGCGATCATCGGGATCGGCTTGTCGGTGCCCGGTGCGCCCGTCGCGTCGGGAAGGTTCGGCCCGCCGAGCCCGTGGACGGTGGTCTTCGTCGCGACGAACCACTGCGTGTACCAGCTCCACAGGTTGTAGGCCTGCTGCGACATGCGCCGGCTGAAGTCCTGATACAGCGCGACGCGCTTCGCGTTGTCGGTCTCGCTGCGGCCCTGGTCGAGGTCCCGGTCGAGCTCGGGATCGCTCACGTGGTTGAAGTTCACCGGCGAGCCGCTGTGGAACCAGACGTACAGGCTGTCACCGTCACCGCCGGGGTAGTTGCGCCACAGGAAGGCGTCGACCTTGCCGCCGATGGCCTGGTTGATGATCGTCGCCTGGTCGACCGGCGCGGGCAGGTTCACCGTGATGCCGACCTGCCGGGCCTCGCGCTGCACCTCCTGCGCGAGCTGCTGCGTCAGCGCGTCGAACGTCGACTGCAGGTTGAATTCGAACTTGCCGCCGTTCGCCGTCTTGCACGCCGCGACGTCCTTCTTGGCCTGCGTCGTGTCGAACTGCGGGAAGCCCGGGTCGGACACGTAGCCCATGCCCTTCGTGTCGAAGACCTGGTTCGCGATGCGGAACAGGTTCTTGTTCACGATGTTGTTCAGCACCTTCCGGTCGACACCTTCGGCGACCGCCTTCCGGCACGACAGGTTGTTGAACGGCGGCCGGTTCACGTTGAGCAGGATGTGACCGAGCTCCTGGCGGCCCTGCGGCTCCATGTCGATGTTGAACTGGTTGCCGAGGCCCTGCAGCGTCGAGAGGTCCGTGCCGTTCGAGTCGTGCATGACGTCGAACTGGCCGCCCTGGAGACCGCGTGTGCGCTGCTGCCCGTCCTCCTGGATCTTGAAGTCGATCTCGTTCAGGTACGGCAGCTGGCGGCCCGAGCTGTCCTTGCGCCAGTAGTCCGTGTTCTTGACGACGTCGACCTCACCGGTGGCCGGGTCGAAGCTCTTGAGCTTGAACGGACCCGTCCCGATCATGTTCGTGTTGCACGTCGCCTGGTTGTTGAGCTGCGCGGGCGCGGCGATGCCGACGCGACCGGTCGCCCAGAGGTAGAGCGGGAACGCGACCCATGGCTTCGACGTCGTGACGACGACGGTCATCGGGTCGGTGGCCTGCACGTTCGAGATGTCCTGGAAGACGAACTGCAGCAGGATGCCCTTGCGCCACGCGTTGATGTTCTGCGCGACCGCGGCGGCGTCGAGCGGCTCGCCGTCCTGGAACTTGATGCCGGGCCGCAGCGTGATCGTCCACTGGTCGTACGTCGGGTTGTGGGTCACCGACTTCGCGAGGTACGGCACCATGTTGCCGCTCGCGTCGGGCTCGACGAGCGTGTCGTAGATCGCCTGGGTGACCATGATCCCGCTGATCGCGAGCTGCGCGCTCGGGATGCAGAACATCGTCGTCTTGCCCTCGAGGGCGTAGACGATCTTGCCGCCCTCCTTCGGCGTGCCCTCGCTCGCGCCGCTCGACGTGCCGCCGTTGTTCGAGCTCTTGCTGCTGCTGCCGCCGCCGCAGGCCGCCGCGACCGTCGCGAATGCGGCGGCGATGGCCAGGAACCGAAGCGTTCGACGCGTCGCGCGAGGCGAGTGCTGCACGTTTCCCCCCGTGTCCCGATCAGTTTCGTCCGTGGACGATCCGTCCGTCCGTGGACGCTCCCGCAAGGCCCTGCCGCCGACTGGTGCGTGGTGCTGGTGGTACTGGTGCGTGCGTGGTGCGTTGCGTGCCTGCCCGCTTGACCGGGCGGTCAGTTGGTGACGGCAAGGTAGGAACCGGGCCGTTTGTTGTCAACCTCTTCTACCCCACGTGGGACGCTCGCGGATGTCGCGAACTCCGGAAAGGGCCGAGGGTGGACGATCGCCTGCACGTGACCGGCTCGTGCGCCATCGCGCTCGACGAGCTCGAGTGGCGCTTCACCGGCGCGGGCGGGCCCGGCGGTCAGCACGCGAACACAGCGAACACGAAGGTCGAGCTGCGCTGGGACGTGGCCAGCTCACGTTCGCTGGGCCCGCGGCAGCGTGAGCGGCTGCTCGCCCGCCTCGGACCCGTCGTGCGCGTCGTCGTGGCGAGCGAACGGTCGCAGGCGCGCAACCGGGCCCTCGCGCTCGACCGCCTGCGCGCCCGTGTCGCCGACGCGCTCCGGGTGCGGCCACCGCGCGTGGCGACACGTCCCACCGCACGCGCGCGTGCCGCGAGGGTCGACGAGAAGCGCCGCCGCGGCGACGTGAAGCGCAACCGCCGGCCGCCGCCGTCACCCGAGGAGTGACGGCGGCGGATGCCTCTGGTCGCGCTCGCTGCGAGGCGGGATACGCGCCTCGCGGACGCTCGCCGCTCCTCTGCCAAGCTGCGGGGCCGTGGGGATGGTGGGCGACGTCGTCAGCGTGGTGGTGGGCGCGCTGCTCGTCGTCGTCGTGCTCGACTCCGCCGTGCGGACGTTCGTGCTGCCGCGTGGCGTCGTCGTCCCGTACACGAGTGCGGTCTTCATCGGGATCCGCCGCGTGTTCAACGTGCTCGCGCGCCAGAGCAAGACGTACGAGGCGCGCGACCACGTCATGGCGATGTACGCGCCCACTGCGCTCCTCGTCCTCCCGGCGACGTGGCTCGTGCTCGTGCTCGGCGGGTTCATGCTCGTGTTCCACGGGCTCGGCGTCACGAGGTGGCGTGAGGCGTTCAGCGAGAGCGGCTCGTCGCTGTTCACGTTGGGGTTCGTCCACCCGCGCGACCTGCCCACGACCGCGCTGGCGTTCTGCGAGGCGGCGCTCGGCCTGTTCCTGCTCGCGCTGCTGATCTCGTACCTGCCGACGATCTACGCCGCGTTCTCGCGTCGCGAGATCCTCGTCGCGCACCTGACGGCGCGCGCCGGCGCGCCGCCCAGCGCGGTCGACCTGATCATCCGCGCGCACCGCATCGAGCGGCTGTACGACCTGGACGACCTGTGGGTGTCGTGGCAGCTCTGGTTCGGCGAGCTCGAGGAGACGCACACGTCGCTCGCGTCGCTGACGTTCTTCCGCTCGCCGAAGCCGGACCGGTCCTGGGTCACCGCGTCCGGTGTCGTGCTCGACGCCGCCGCGCTCGTGAACTCGACGATCGAGGGGCCGTGGCAGCCGATGGCGGCACTGTGCGTGCGGTCCGGCTTCACCGCGCTGCGCTCGATCGCCGACTTCTTCGGGATCGAGTACGACCCCGACCCTGCGCCGAGCGACCCGATCAGCATCGCCCGCGACGAGTTCGACGACGTGTGTCGCCAGCTCGCGGCGGTCGGGGTGCCGCTGAAGGACGACCGCGACCAGGCGTGGCGCGACTTCGCGGGCTGGCGCGTCAACTACGACCGCGTGCTGCTCTCGCTCGCGGGGCTCACGATGGCGCCGTACGCGATGTGGTCGTCCGACCGGTCGATCCTCATCCGTCCGCGCATCGCGCGCGGGCGGCCCGGCGGGTGGATCCGCCGCGCGACGCCCGGCCGCTGACTACCGCGTCGCGCCGTCGTCGAACAACCAGGTCTCGCGCCGGTCGCGCGGCGCGCCGTCGTGGATGAACCACTCCTGGCCGAAGCTGGCGAGGAACGCGTCCTCGGGCAGCTGCAGGAAGAACGAGCTCTCCGCGATCTGGCTCGCGTGGGCGGCCATCGCGGCCCGCTTCTGCGGCGCGTACGCGCGGACGTCGACGACGGTCGTGATGAGGTCGGAGTCCACGCCGACGTCGAACGTGTCGGCCTCGGGGGAGTCCGGCGCGTCGGGGATCTGGTCGGCGCGCTCACGGATCAGCGCGCGGATGTACTCGCGGTCGACGGTCGCCTGGTACACGCGCGGCGTGCGCGCGAGCTCCGCGGCGCGCATCCCGACCCTGTGCACGTTGACGTGATCCGGGTGCCCGTACGTCCCGCGCTCGTCGTAGACCGTGAGCACGTCCGCGTGCTCCTCGTCGAGGATGCGCGCGAGACGCGCGGCCGCCTCGTCGAGCGGCGCGCGCCAGAACGCGCCGGGCGCGTCGTTCGTCGGCGTGCCCATCATCCCGGAGTCGACGTAGCCGAGGAACTCGACGCGCGCGACGCCGAGCGCGTCGGCCGCCCGCATCGTCTCGACCACGCGCCGCTCGGCGAGCGTCTCGCCCGGACGCAGGAACCCGTCGGGGACCTCGCCGTTCTCGCCCTTCGTCGCGACGACGAGCACGACGCGGTGCCCCTCGGCCGCCGCGCGCGCCATCGTCCCGCCGGTGGCGATGCTCTCGTCGTCGGGGTGCGCGTGGAACGTCACCAGCGTCTGCGCCATGCGAGCAGTGTGGCGCGCGACGAGATCAGGATGCAGCCGCGACGTCGTCGACGCCGTTGAACACGCCGCGGTGGATCACGTGCGCGAGCGTGTCGAGCATCGCGTCCCGGGTCACCTTCACCTGGCGGGACAGCACGTAGTAGTTGAACCGCTCGATCATCGCCACGACGGCCAGCGACGCGACCGTCGCCGAGATGCCCTCGGGTCGCGCCGCCCGGATCCGTTCCGCGACGACCCGGGTGAACTCGCCGAGCACGTCGTTGCCGAGCCGGCCGAACTCGCTGCCGCCGATCTCGGCCTCGGTCCACGCCCCGATCACCGCGCCGTAGTGGTCGTAGAGCTCACCGAACCGCTCGAGCCAGGCACGCAGCTCGGCGTAGCCCGAGTCGTCGGGCGCGACGTCGGGCAGCCCCTCGGCGAGCTGCATCATCTGCTCCGCGACGTCGAGCGCGAGCGCGCGGAACAGGTCCTCCTTGTTGGCGAAGTACAGGTAGAACGTCCCGTGCGACGTGTCGGCGAGCTTCACGATGTCGTCGACGCGCGCCGCGTGGTAGCCGCGCTGCGCGAACACGTCCGCGCCCGCGTCGAGCAGCTTGCGCATCGTGCGCTTCCCGCGGGCGCGCAGCTCGCGGTTCTGCGCGGGGCGGCCGGCACGGGCGTCGTCGTGCTCGGACGCCGCGCTCCCGGACGCCGCGCGCCTGGACGGGGCGCGCCGGGATCCCCTGGCCATCGCCGCAGGCTACCAGCGATCTCCGACGCCCATGTCACCTTTCGGGGCGGTCGCGCTACTGTCGCCGGGCCGTCCGCATGTCACAGGGGGATGCAGCGTGCCAGCGACTTCGACGACGACGCCGCGCTTCGAGGACCTGGAGCTGGGCGCGCAGGCGCCGCCGCTCGTGGTCGAGAACCTGACCCGAACGAGCTTCGTCCGCTACGCGGGCGCGTCGGGCGACTTCAACCCGATGCACCACGACGACACGATCGCGACGAAGGCCGGCAACCCGTCGGTGTTCGGCCACGGGATGCTGACCGCGGGGATCCTGGCGCGCGTGCTCAAGGACTGGTTCGGGCCGGAGGCGCTGCTGCGTTACCAGGTGCGGTTCTCGAAGCAGGTGTGGCCCGGTGACACGCTGACGTGCACCGCGACCATCACCGCGTTGCACGACGAGGGCGACCACGGCGTCGCCGACTGCGACCTCACGGTGAAGAACGACAAGGGCGACACCTGCCTCACCGGCACGGCGTCCGCGCGGGTGGAGAAGCGCGGCTGATGCTGCTCGAGGGACGGAGCGCGATCGTCACCGGCTCGGGGCGCGGGATCGGGCGCGAGTTCGCGCTCTGCCTCGCGCGTGAAGGCGCGTCCGTCGTCGTGAACGACGTCGGCGTGAGCCTCGACGGGCGCGGCACGGAGGAGGACCCGGCCGCGCAGGTGTGCAAGGAGATCGAGGGCTTCGGCGGCCGCGCGGTCCCCAACTACGACTCGGTCACCGACTTCGAGGGCGCCGGACGCATCGTGCAGACCGCGCTCGACTCGTTCGGGAAGCTCGACATCCTCGTCAACAACGCCGGCATCGTGCGTGACCGCACGCTCGTGAAGATGACGGAGGAGGACTTCGACGCCGTCGTCAACGTGCACCTGAAGGGCACGTTCAACTGCGCGCGCCATGCGGCACCGGTGATGAGGGATGCCGGCTACGGCCGGATCATCAACATCACGTCGTCGGCCGGCCTGCGCGGGAACTTCGGGCAGACGAACTACGGCGCGGCGAAGGCCGGCATCATGGGGATGACGTTCATCTGGGCCATGGAGCTCGGCCGGCACGGGATCACCGTGAACGCGATGGCACCCGCGGGAGCGACACGGATGACCGCGGGCCTGTACGAGCGCAGCGGCACCGAGCCGCCTCCCGAGCAGGACCCCGCGCTGAACGCGCCGCTCGTGGCATACCTCGCGTCGGAGCAGGCCGGTCACGTGAACGGTCAGGTGCTCGGCCGCAGCGACTACGCGTACACGTTGTTCCAGACGCCGCGGCAGATCGCGTTCATGTGGCGCGACGGCGGCTGGGACACCGAGGGTGTCGCCGCCAACTTCGACACGGTGCTCGGGCAGCACCTGCAGCCCGTCGGCATGGTCATGCCCAAGGGCATGGGCCACGGCGACAGCGGCAAGTAGCCGGCGGGACGCGTCGTCGCACGTGCGCTGGCGGCTCGGCGTCGTCGACGTCACGTTCTGGCCGGCACCGCCTCAGGAGAGCGCGCGTCGCGCGCGGGACCTGGGATTCGAGCATCTCGACGTGCTCGTCGACGTCGACCCGTCGACGCTCGCGTTGCCCGTCGCGTGCCCGACCGCGTTCCCGAAGCCCCGGCCCGGATGGTGCGCGACCCCGGCGCCACGGGCGGGTGACGGGATGTGGGAGCGCACCGTGCGGTGGTTCCGAGCCGCGCCGGGTGCCCTGTTGGAGCCGTGGGCCGGCTCGACCGTGAACTCGGCCGACGCGGCGCGCGAGATGATGCGCGAGGTGCCGGGGCTCCGGCTGCTCGTCGACACCGGCCATGTCGCGGACTGGGGTGGTGACCCGCTCGAGCTGCTCGAGTACGCCGACCACGTCCAGCTGCGCCAGGGCCGACCAGGCGCGACGCAGGTCCACGTGGACGACCCGGCCGGCGTCGTCGACTTCGCCGCGGTGCTGCACCGGCTCGACGACCTCGACTACCAGGGCGCGCTCAGCGTCGAGTACTTCGACCTGCCGGACGAGGGCTGGCCCCTCGACGACCCGGTCGGCTGGGCCGTCGCGCTGGCCGACCACGTGCGCGCGCTTCCCCCCACCTGACGGGCGTGTCAGGCTGGGGCTCGACCGGGAGGACGCCATGACCGACGTGCACGTGCCGGCGCAGGACGACGACTACGACCCGTTCGAAGCCTTCGACCGCGCCCAGGGGGCCGAGGTCGTGAGCGATCCGTACTCCGGGTTCGCGGAGCTGCGCGCGCGGTGCCCGGTGCACGAGGGGAGCGCGGGCGACCTGATGGGCGTCGAGAACGCGATCACGCTGGACATGCTCGACGACGGCCCGACGTACACGGTGTTCACGTACGACGGCGTCGAGCAGGTCTTGCGTGACCACGAGACGTTCTCGTCGCGCGGCTACGAGAAGAGCATGGGTCTCGTCATGGGCCACACCATCCTCGAGATGGACGAGCCCGAGCACGGCCGCTACCGGCGGCTCATCCAGCAGGCGTTCACGCGCAGGGAGATGGAGCGCTGGGAGCACGAGTTCGTGCGACCGACCGTCGACGCGTGCATCGACGCGTTCGCCGATCGTGGGCGCGCCGATCTGGTGAAGGAGCTGACGTTCGGGTTCCCGAACCAGGTCATCGCGCAGGCGATGGCGCTGCCGGAGGCCGACCGGCCCCAGTTCTACCGGTGGGCCGTCGAGATCACGAACATCACCGCGGAGCCCGAGCGCGGGTTCGCGGCGTCGGTCGCGGTCGGCGAGTACATCGGTCGCCTCGTCGCCGAGCGGCGCGACGAGCGCGGGGACGACCTCATCTCGTTGCTCGCGCACGCGGAGCTCGACGGGCAGCGCCTGACCGACGAGGAGATCTTCGCGTTCTGCCGGTTGCTGCTCCCCGCGGGCTCCGAGACGACGTACCGCTCCTCCAGCAACCTGCTGTACGGGCTGCTGACGAACCCCGACCAGCTCGACGCGCTCCGGCGCGACCGCTCGTTGATGCCGCAGGCGATCGAGGAGGGGCTGCGGTGGGAGCCGCCGTTGACCGGGATCGCACGCACCGCGACGCGTGACGCGACCGTCGACGGCGTGACCATCCCGGCGGGCGCGTCCGTCGCGGTGTGCCTGGGTGCGGCGAACCACGACCCCGCGCACTACGACGAGCCCGAGCGCTTCGACATCTTCCGCACGCGCACCAACCACCTCGCGTTCGCCAGCGGTCCGCACATGTGCCTCGGGATGCACCTCGCGCGCATGGAGACCGCGGTCATGCTCGAGCGCGTCCTCGACCGTCTCCCGAACCTGCGCCTCGACCCCGACGCCGACGTCGCGATCATGGGCCTGACGTTCCGCGCGCCCCGCGCGCTCCCTGTCCTGTTCGGCTGACGCAACGCCTCCGCGCCGTTGGGACAGAAACGCGTCGCTACGCCGCGTCTCTGTCCCAACGCAGTGGCTACCGGGCGGGTGCGGGCCAGGGGTGGAGGGGAAGGCCGGGCGTCGGCATGTGCTCCCACGCGACGACGTGGCCGGGGACGGCGTCGGTCGCGAACAGCGTGCGCAGGTCGTCGCCGCCGAAGCAGCAGTTCGTCGTCACGCCGCTGCCGGGGATCGCGAGGAACTCCACCTCGGTACCGTCCGGCTCGACGACGCGCACGCCGTGCTCACTCGTCGACGCGACGTAGAACCGGCCCTCGGCGTCGACGCAGAACCCGTCGCCACCGCCCGGCCCGAGGTGCTCGACCACCCACTCGCGCTCACCGTCGGCGAGCACACGCATCAGCCCGCGCTGCTCGACGACGACGAGCGTGCCGTCCGGCTCCAGCGCGATCCCGTTGCAGTACGCGAACCCGCCGGCGACGACGCGCGTCGAGCCGTCGGGTGCGTACGCCCACACGCGTCCCTCGGCGGGCGCGCGCAGGAAGTGGTACGGGTCCGTGAAGAGCACCGTCCCCTGCGCGTCGCACACGAGGTCGTTCGGCGCCCGGAACCCGCCGCGGGCGAGGTACGAGACGCGCCCGTCGGGATCGACGCGCTGCAGCCCGGGTTCGACGGGCCGGTAGCCCGCGTCGGCGAACGTGCCGACGGTGTCACCCATCTGCGAGAAGTCGAGCCCGCCGTTCTGGGTGACGACGAACCCACCGTCGCTCGCGGGGTACGCGGCGTTCGGCCCGCCCGCGGTGTCGGCGACGGCCGTCACCTCGCCGCTCGACACGTCGACGCGCAGCAGCATGCCGTCGCACACGCTCGTCACGACGAGCGTGCCGTCGCCGCACCACACGGGTCCCTCACCGAAGCGCACACCGGTCGCGACGATCTGGCTCGACACGGCTGCCGACGGTACCCGTACGATCGCCCGCCATGTCTCCGCAGCCGGGCGCGGTCGTCATCGGGACGGGCTTCGGCGCGCGCGTGCACGTGCCCGCGCTGCGGGCCGCCGGGTTCGACGTCGTCGCCCTCGTCGGCACCGATCGCGAGCGCACGCAGCGGCGGGCCACCCGACTCGGCGTCGCGGTCGCGTCGACCTCGGTCGAGGACGCGTTGGCGCTCGACGGCGTCGACGCGGTCACGATCGCGACGCCGCCGTCGACGCACGCGCGCCTGGCCATCGCGGCGTTGCGTGCGGGCAAGCACGTGGTGTGCGAGAAGCCGTTCGCGCTCGACGTCGTGGAGGCTGCCGCGATGCTGGAGGAGGCGGAGGCGGCCGGCGTCACGGCGCTCGTCGGGCACGAGTTCCGGTGGGCGACGGACCGCGCGGTGCTCGGCCGCGCGATCGCGGAGGGTGTGATCGGCGAGCCCCGCTTCGCGACGCTCGTGCAGTTCACGCCCCTCGTGGCCGACCCCGCCGGCCGCATGCCCGCATGGTGGTTCGAGCCCGGTGCGGGCGGTGGCTGGCTCGGTGCATCGGGTTCGCACGCGGTCGACCAGGTGCGGACGTGGCTCGGTGAGTTCGACACGCTGAGCGCGTCCTTGCGCGTCGTCTCCGCGCGTGACGTCGGCGCGGAGGACTCGTTCACGATCCGCTTCACGCTCGAGTCGGGTGTCGACGGAGTGCTCCAACAGACCGCGGGCGCGTGGGGTGAGCCGACCGGGATCACGCGCGTCGCGGGGAGCGACGGCACGTTGTGGATCGACGACGGCGTCGTACGGCTCGCCGACCGCCTCGGCGAGCAGGTCGTGCCCGTCCCGCCCGACCTCGCGCTCCCTGCCGCGTCACCGAGCGACGACCCGCGCGAGCGCTTCACGCACCTCGAGCTCGGCCCCTACACACGGTTGTGCGAGGTGCTGCGGGCCGGGGTCGAGGGTCGCCCGCTCGAGGCCGCGGTCCCGGTGCCGACGTTCGCGGACGGCTTCGCGTGCATGCAGGTGCTCGACGCGGTGCGCCGGTCGGACGCGCGCGGCGGCGACCGCGTGCCCGTCAAGAGCGGCGTCTAGCGCCAGGGCGTGCCGAAGCGGTCGCGGTGCGTCTTGCCCGCGACCGGCTCGCGACGCGGCGGACCGAGCGTGCGGGCGGGATGCCCGAGCGGCACGACGGCGAGCGCGCGCACGTGGTCCGGCAGGGCGAGCAGCTCGCGGAGCTCGGCGTCGAATCCCGTCGCGAGCGTCGTGAGCGCCGAACCGAGTCCGAGCGCGTGCGCGGCGAGCAGCAGGTTCTGCACGGCGGGGTAGACGGACGCCTCGAGCACCGGCTCCAGACAGAACGAGGTGTCGCCGCACACAACGACGAGCACAGGTGCGCCGGCGACGCCACCGGTCGCGCCGCGGTCGACGTCCGCGAGCATCGTGTCGGGGATGCGGCCCCGCTCGAAGTCGCGCCCGTGCGCCTCCCACGCCCGCCGTGTGAGCTCGCCGATGCGCGTGCGGAGCGACTCGTCGCGCACGACGACGAACTGCCACGGCTGGCTGTTCTCGGCGCTCGGTGCGTACGTCGCCGTCTCGAGCACGCGCTCGACGACCGCGTCGTCGACGGGCTCGTCCGTGAAGGCTCGGTGCGCGCGCAACGTCCGCACGACGTCGAAGAAGCGCGGCTCGGTCACGGTGTTGCGCTCGCGATCAGCGCGAACGTGTTCACGTAGTCGATGCGGAGCTCGCGTGTGTTCGCCCACTCGCGCCACTGCGGCGTGTCGGAGCCGAGTCGCTGCATGACGAGCGGCGTCATCGACGCGAACACGGCCTCCGGGTCGTCGCGGTCGATCTCGTAGAGGTGCAGGAAGCGCGGCGACGCGCTCGGTGTCGCGTTCTCGTAGGGGGTGATCATCGTGTAGCCGGGAACCGCGGCTTCCGCGATGTGGCGGATGTGCACGAAGTCGCCCCAGTCCCGGAGTGCCTGCGCCTCGCTGTCGTGGCGCGGGCTGATGAGTACGAGTGACAGCCCGACGGTCGGGCGTCCGCTCAGGCGTCCCTGCCCGGGGCGCGCGTGATGACGGAAGTGGTGCGCGCGCACGTCGGCCGGGACCTCCGGCGGCGCGAACCGGTCGTCGACCTCGTAGACGCCCAGGAGATCGAACTCCGGGATGCGCCGCGGGAGGTCCTGCCGATCGCGACGTTCGTTGCGCCACCACGTCGCGCGTGACACGCCGTCGCGTGCGAGCACCGACGGCACGCGCGTCGACGCGTAGGCGTCGGCGGCGCGGTCGGTCATCTCCAGGTAGAGGCCCGGCGTGATCCGGTCTTCCATCCGCCCTCCCTGCGCGTGAGCGGCGGATTGTACGGCGGACGCGTCAGCCGACGACGGCCGTCACGCGTGCGCGCACGCGTCCTTCACCGTGCCGAGCTGCGCGCCGGCGAGGAAGACCGCGACGGACGCCGGCGTCGACGGGTCCACCGTGGCCGCGGCGGTGACGACGGTGACGGGTGCCTGCCACGCCTGGTGCCAGCGCGCACGAACGACGTCGCCGGTGTCGATCGCGTCCTGGTACGACGCGCCCGCGAGCAGCGCGAGAACCTGGTCGTGGATCCACGGCACGGTGAGATCGTCGCCGACGACCGCGCTCACGATCCGCACGAGGCTGTTTCGCAGCACGGTCGTCGCCTCGGGTGTGAGCGCGACATGCAGCGACGGTGCGGGCACGAGCGCCGCGACGAGCAGCGCGTCGCCGTGCTGCGCGCGGGCGAGCAACGTCGCGGCCACGGGAGTCGCGTCGACGGCACGCACCTCGACGGGGTCGCGCACCGAGACGGGCCCGGTCGCGCCGGGCGCGTCGTGGCGGGTCGTCATCGGGTCCACGGGGTACTCGTCGGCACGTCGGCCCGGCTCCGAAGGGTTCTGGGCGTCGAGAACCGGCCACGCAGCGCGCGCACGGGGCGGGGATCGTCCGGAATGTCTCGCGGGTACGGTCCCTCCGATGCCGCCGCGCCACCACATCGCCGTGCTCCTGGTCGATGATCATGCGATGGTCGCCGAGGCGCTCGTGCACACGTTGGGGGACGAGCGCGACTTCGAGGTCGTGGGTCGGGCGGGCACGGCGCGCCGCGCGCTCGAGCTCGTCCAGCAGCACACGCCCGACGTCGTGGTCGTCGACCCCGAGCTGCCGGACGCGAGCAGCGCGGATCTCGCGCGTGACGTCCGTGCCCACCGACCGGCGACGGTCGTCATCGCGCTGGGCAACTCGGAAGACGTCGCGACGCGCGACGCCGTCGTCGAGGCCGGTGCTGTCGCGTACGTCTCCAAGGCCGAGCCGGTCGACGCGTTGACCGACGCGATCCGCAGCGCGGCGGCCTCGGGTGAGGCCGCGGCGACGCGTCGTGCACTCGACGGCACGCGTCTCGCCGCTGCGTCACAGCTGACCCCCCGCGAGCGCGAGGTGCCCGGTCTGCTCGCGGAGGGGCTCTCGACCGAGGAGATCGTTGCGCGTCTCGTGCTGAGCCCGCACACGGTCCGCAATCACGTCCGCCGGATCCTGACCAAGCTCGACGCGCACTCGCGTCTCGAGGCCGTCGCGATCGCGGCGCGGACGGGCATCATCCGGTTGGCGAAGGCGCCCTCCGACCGTCGATGATCCGCCGTCGCTTTTCCCATTCGAGGCACGGGTAA
>Ga0070741_10004715_pt1 | contig 31532 bp, 24 predicted proteins | sample Coa_R1_4_FD_66440 | JGI IMG/M metagenome (GOLD analysis project Ga0070741, IMG submission 66440) | Surface soil microbial communities from Centralia Pennsylvania, which are recovering from an underground coalmine fire - Coalmine... | ecosystem: Environmental > Terrestrial > Soil > Unclassified ... | reverse complement strand
GCGGCTGGAAAGAACGCAAGGGGCAGCGCAGCGGCGGTGCGTCAAACGGCGCGATCAAAAAAGGCCTCGGCTTCGCCTGCTCGCATTACATCAGCGGCGCCTCGAAGCCGGTGAACTGGACCGGCGAGCCGCACGCCACCGTCAAGATCAAGCTCGATTTCGACGGCTCCATCGTGGTGCTGTCAGGCGCCGCCGATATCGGCCAGGGCTCGACCACGATTTTGGCGCAGGCCGTCGCCGAAGTGCTCGGGCTCGATCTCGACCGCGTGCGCGTCGTCACCGGCGACAGCGAGGTGGTGCCGAAGGACAACGGCTCCTACTCGTCGCGCGTCACCTTCATGGTCGGCAATGCGGCGATCGACGCGGCGCAGAATCTGAAGGCCGTGCTGACTGCGGCTGCGGCGCGCAAGCTCGACGCCAAGCCCGGCGAGATCGAATGCCTCGGCGAGCTTTACCGTGCCGGCGCCCAGGACAAGGGCTTGACCTTCAACGAAGTCGTCACCGAGGCGCTGAAGGATTCCGGCACCATCACGGTCACCGGCAATTACTCGACCATTCCGGAATCGCACGGCGGCAAAAAATATCGCGGCTCGGCGATCGGCGGCACCATGGGCTACAGCTACTCGGCACAGGTCGTCGAAGTCAGCGTCGACGAAGACACCGGCGTCGTCACCGTCGACAAGGTCTGGGTCGCGCACGATTGCGGCATGGCGCTCAACCGGCTCACCGTCGAGGGCCAGGTGCAGGGATCGGTGTGGATGGGCATGGGCCAGGCGATGAGCGAGGAGGCGGCTTATCACGACGGCCTGATGCTGACCGGCAACATGCTCGATTACCGCGTGCCGACCATCCAGGATTCGCCGCCCATAGAAGTCGGCATCGTCGAGAGCATCGATCCGCACGGCCCGTTCGGCGCCAAGGAAGCCGGCGAGGGCTCGCTCGCCGCGTTCTTGCCGGCGCTCACCAACGCCATCGCCGATGCCATCGGGCTCCGCTTCAACGACCTGCCGGTGACGCCGGATCGCGTCTTCGCCGCGCTGGAGAAACGCGCGCGGTTGGCGAGCAAGCATAACGGCGGCGCCTGATGGACGCGCTGCCGCCCTTCGACGTCGTCCGCCCGGGCTCGCTCGACGAGGTGATCGCGGCGCGCGCCGCCCATGCCGACAGCCGCTTGCTCGGCGGCGGCACCGATCTCGTGGTCAATATCCGCCGCGGCATCGTCGCGCCGCCGGTGCTGATCGACGTCAACGAGGTGCCGGAGCTGCGCGCCACCAAGGCCGATGCGCGCACGCTCGAGGTCGGCGCCGCGGTCACGCTCACCGAGCTCGCCGCGCATCCCGACGTGGCGCGGCATTTTTCCGCGGTGGCGCAGGCGGCGAGCCACATCGCCGGCCCCACCCATCGCAACATGGGCACCGTCGGCGGCAATCTGTGCCTCGACACCCGCTGCATTTTCTACAATCAGAGCGAATGGTGGCGCGACGCCAATGCGCATTGCCTGAAAACCACCGGCACGATCTGCCACGTCGCGCCGAAAAGCCGCGGCGTCTGCTTTGCCACCTTCTCCGGCGATCTCGCACCCGCGCTGCTGGTGTTTGACGCCGAGATCGATATCGCCGGCCCAAACGGCCGGCGCGCGCTGCCGCTTGACGATCTCTACATCGGCTACGCGCGTCAGGATGAGCCGGTGACGCAGACGCGCGGCGACGGCAAATATTTTCTGGCGCTACGTCCGGGCGAGTTCGTCACGGCGGTGCGCGCCAAAATGACGCCCGGCTTGCGCTCGGCCTACGACAAGATCCGCATCCGCCGCTCGATCGAATATCCGGTCACCGGCGTCGCCGTGGCGCTGCGCCGCGACGGCGATACGCTCACCGACCTGCGCGTCGCCTTCACCGGCACCAATCCGCGCCCGGTGCTGCTATCCGGCACTGCCGCCTTGTGCGGCGCTCCGCTCGACGCCCGCATGTCCGCCGGCCTCGACGCGCTGGTGCGCGATCAGATCATGGCGATGAAAACGACGTTCACGCCCGGCCACTACCGCCGCCGCGTCGCCGGCGTTTTGGCGCGCAGGTTGGTGCAGCGGGTTTTCGAAGCGCCCTATTGATTTTCTTAATTGGTTCACTATTTGTTCTATACCAAGCGTGGCTGGATAGAGTGACCGGGTAACGATTGTGCGAATCGCACCATTTGCGAACTTTTGTGGACCCGGTGCGTTTTCCCTGGGCCACTTTGGCCAGACATTACAAAAACATAATATTGTCAATCGCTTAACACAGAAATTACGCTTGCTTAACTTACGATAAGTACGGTCGCGGTTGCAATTTAATGCGGATCACGCGATCTTGTGAGGCCATTCGATGCGAATTTCTGTGTTTGAGCACGCGGAGGATGAGATCGTGTTCGCGCTCCGAAAAGAAATGCCTCGCCATGCTGAGGCCCGCCAGCCTCAGAGTGAGGTTAGGGATCGCGTGCGCCTTCCCATGAAGGTCGACCAGCGCGATTTGGAATCCGCCATTGATGAGATGATTGAGAAGTTTCCAAAGACGCTAGAATACCTTGCCAGATGAACCTATTTGGCTGACTGAGGAACAGGTCATCCGGATCAATCAGAGGCTCGTCGAAGCAACCGACGAGCCTCATTTGCTGATGCATTCTGGATTGCTGTCCAGTGGAATGGCGCGGCCTAAGAACCGCTGGGCCTACGGTGAACAAGACGTGGCAAATCTCGCCGGAATGCTTGTTCTCGGAATTGGAATGAACCACCCTTTTCAGCAAGGCAATAAGCGAACCGCCCTGACCTCAGCCAAAGTGTTCTTACAATTCAACGGCTATACATTTGTGGCACCAGATAGTCAGGAGCTGGGAGCACTTATCGAGCGCTCAATCGTGGGAATGATACCAGAACAAAGATTCCTGAGAGCAATGCGAGGATGTACCATTCCGACTGAAGAATGGCGCGCTTTTCAGACTTCTAAGCCGGAAGCAGAATAGCGCTCTCTTGCCACCCCTAGTCGTGGTGCGCACAGCCGATTAGCTTACACCCTGCGTATGTCATGCTCGTTGCCGGTCTCAGTGCAACTCGACCACAATCGTGAAACTCGCTTGAGTTACGACGCAAAAACTACTCCGGCGCGCTGACGTAAATCTGGCCGTCGCGCACGGCGACTTTCACCGGCGTCAGCCGCACCGATGCATCGCCGGGATGGCAGCCGGTGGCGAGGTCGAATTCGTAGCCGTGCCAGGGGCAGACGATGTGGCGCGCTTTGCCGAAGCGCAGGCCGGCGCTCTTCTTGTCGGGCGTGATCATTTCCTCGACCTTGTGAAAGATCTTGCCCTGGCAGACCGGGCCGCCGGCATGCGGGCAGACGTTCTCGTAGGCCAAGACCTTGCTGCCGGTGCGGAAGATGCCGACTTCGAGTCCTTCGCACGCGAACACCCGATAATCGCCGTCCGGGATGTCGTTGAGCTTGGCGATCGCGACGTCGTCCATGAGGCTGCGTCCTTGTTCCTAAACTCGACTAATCACTCGATTCCTGGCGGGCGGTGAAACCAGATCGCCACGTCGAACATGTTGAGGTCGGCGGCGCGGATGAGGCCGCACGCGGTGACGACAGATTCGGTCGCCGTCACGGCATTCGGCGCGAACGGCGGCACGTCGTGGCCGCGCCGCTCCACCTTGGCGGCATAGACCTTCACCGCGGCCGTCAGCACCTGCTGCAGCGTGCGGTCCGAGATCGCGTCGGGCTGGCCGCGCTTGAGCGCGTCGCGCGCGGCCGCGCAGAAATCCGCTGACGGCACGATGGCGCGAGCCGGCTTGCGACGCGTTGCCATTGCGCGCTTTTTGACAGCGCGCTTTGCCGTCTTGCGGTGCAAAGCTTTCGCCATTCCGCGCGTCAGGCCGTGACCGGCTCGCGCGCCGCCGGCGCCTTTTTGTTCTTCGCGCCGAGCATCTTGTGCTTGGGCACTTCGAGATTGAACAGCCGCGCCGCGTTGAAGCCCAAGATGTTGCGCTTGGCCTGCTCATTGAGGAACGGCAGCGTGGTGATCGCGTTGGGCAGGTCGAAATCCCAGTGCGGCCAGTCGGAGGCGAACAGCAGCTGGGTGTCGGCGTGCATCGCCTTGAAGGTCGCCTCGGTGAGATCGAGGTTGGAGCGCTCCAGCGGCTGGCTCGAATAATACATGTCGCACATGTATTCGCTCGGCCGCCGCTTGAGCAGCGGCGCCTCCGACGAGCGCATCATGTATTCGGAATCGAGGCGCTGCATCAGGAACGGAATCCACGCGAGCCCGCTCTCGATCCACATCACCTTCAATTTCGGAAAGCGCTCCGGCAGCCCATTCATGATCCAGTTCGTCATGTGGATGATGTTGTAATAGACGAACGAGATGGCGTGCATGGAGATGAAGCGATTGCACTGCTGCATCGACTGGTCGCCCCAGTGGAAGCCGGAGTGGAACGCCAGCGGCTTGCCGCTCGACTGGATCGCCGAATAGAGCGGCATGTAGCTGTCGTGATTGACGGCGCGGAAGCGCGTCGACGTCACCGAAAAGCCGATGACGTTCGGATCGTCGGCGTAGGTCTCGACCGCCTTGAGCGACGCCTCCGGATGATTGAACGGCAGGTACAGCATCGCCTTGATGCGCCGGTCCTGCGGCAGGATCTCTTCGGTCAGCCATTTGTTGAAGGCGTTGCCGATCACCACCTCCATCTCGACTTGCGGATGCATGCCGAGCACGAGCATGGGCGTCGGGAACACCACCATGTAGTCGATCCCCATGGAATCCATGGCTCGCTGCACCAGCGTCACCTGAGCGTGGGTGCGGCCGCCTGGCACCGCTTCGCCGAGCCGCTGCTGATGCGGGATGCGGCCGAACACGTCTTGGTACAGCATGCCGGGCGTCGAATTCATCAGACCGGGCGCCGGGCCGCGACCTTTGAAGGCGCGCGCCATCTGCTTGTAGACGTCGCTCTCCATGCGGTCGACGACTTCCGACCAGAACGCCGTCTCGGTGACGTGGGCGTCGACGTCGACGATGAAGTAATCGCTTTGCCGCGCCTCCTTGGCGGCATGCGCGAGAATGTCGCGCGTGTCGGTAACGTTGCTGATCTTCGGCAGCTCGGTGACGGTCGGTGCTTTTTTGCCGTTCCGTCCATTGCCCCCGTTGCGCGCCGGGCGCGGCGTTTTGGTCAGCATCGGCATCCTCCAGGCGGCTGAGGGCTTGAACGGCGCCCTCGAAATTTGCCCGATGTTATCAGTCTTGCGCCTTGATGCCCATGCCCGGCGGCCGCGATCTTCGCCGTTATCGGGCGCTGCCATTCCTCCGCAACCTCTGGCGATTTGATTTTTCCGCATCGCGGACGAATGATCGGCGCTTCCGGTTTCGCTCTCGCCAATCGCGCGTATGGATCGATCAGCCCAGCCAGCCGTCAGCAATGGAGCGCAGGTCCGACTGCGCAAGCTCAGCAAGACGTATGGCGGGCTGGCGGCGGTCGACGGCATCAGCTTCGATGTGCCGGCGGGCGCCTTCGTTTCGCTCTTGGGGCCGAGCGGTTCGGGCAAGACCACCACGCTCAACCTCATCGCCGGCTTCCTCACGCCCGACTTGGGCGACATCCTGATCGACGAGCGCTCGGTCGCCGACGTGCCGCCGCACAAGCGCAACATCGGCATGGTGTTCCAATCGTATTCGCTGTTTCCGCACATGACAGTGGCGGACAATGTCGGCTTTCCCCTGCGCATGCGCAGCAAGCTCAATCGGCAGGCGGCGCAAAAACGCATCGCCGAGATGCTGGCGCTGGTGCAGCTGTCGCATCTCGGTGCGCGCTATCCGCGCCAGCTCTCCGGCGGCCAGCAGCAGCGCGTCGCCATGGCGCGGGCGCTGGTCTCCGCGCCCCGGCTTCTCCTGATGGACGAGCCGCTTGGCGCGCTCGACAAGAAGCTGCGCGAACAGATGCAGGCCGAGATCAAGCGCATCCATCGCAGCGTCGGCACCACCGTGGTGTACGTCACCCACGATCAATCGGAAGCGCTGACCATGTCCGATCTGGTCGTAGTCATGCATCGCGGCCGCGTCGCCCAGATCGGCACGCCGCGCGCGCTGTATGAGAGCCCGGCCGACGCCTTCGTGGCCGATTTCATCGGCGATTCGAATCTGCTCGCTGTGAGCATTGTCGAGGCCGGACGCGAAGGCTGCGTGGTCAAGACGCGCGGCGGTACCGCAATCGGAACGCTGCCGGCCTCGTTTGCAACTATGGGTGCGCGAGCGTTTCTGCTTATTCGGCCGGAAGACATGAGTGTGCAGCTCCAGTCCACTGCCCAAGCCGATGGCAGCGAGCAACTCACGGGCGTCATCACCGAGCTCAGCTTCCACGGCGACGTTTTCAAGCTCGCGGTTGCAGCCGGCGACGATGTGCTCAAGGCCAAGGTCGCGCGTGAGCAGGGCGGCAGCTTGGAACTCGGCCGGCAGGTGGTCCTCAACTGGCGCCGTGACGCCGCCCGTTTGTTGCCGCCGGCAAGCGGCGAAGCCGGCATCGAGGCCGTAACGTCATGACCGCCCTCGCCGAATACGCCGCTGCCCCGGCGCGGCGCTCGATCCTGGCGCGGCCGCACGTGATACCGGCGCTGTTGCTGCTGCCGTGCCTGGCCTGGATCGCGTTCTTCTTTCTGGTGCCGCTCGGGCTGATGTGCTGGCGCAGTTTTGCTGCTGGCGGCTTGCAGGACTATCCGGCGCTGTTCTCCTCGCCGCTCTACGCCAAGGTCATGCTGACGACGGTCAAGGCGGCGATCCTCGCCACCGCGCTGGCGCTGCTGCTCGCTTATCCGGTGGCCTACGTGCTGACCATGAGCAGCGGGCTGCGCCGCGGGCTGATCCTCGCCTTGGTGTTCATTCCCTATTGGGTCGATATCATCGTGCGCAGCTTTTCCTGGTTGATCATGCTGGGCGACCACGGCCTGATCAATAAACTGCTGATCGACCTCGGCATCGTGCGCGCGCCGTTGGAACTCCTCTACAACGCCTTCAGCGTGCTCGTCGCCATGGTGCAAATCCTGCTGCCGCTCACCATCGTGATCTTGTTCGGCGCCATGCTGCGCATCGACCGCACCCTGGTGGCGGCGGCAAAAATCCACGGCGCCAGCGGCTGGCAGGCGTTTCGCACCGTGTTCTTTCCGTTGAGCCTGCCCGGGGTCTACGGCGCCGGCCTCTTGGTCTTCGTGCTCTCGCTCGGCTTCTACGTCACGCCGGCGCTGCTCGGCAGTCCGCGCCAGACCATGATCGCGCAGACCATCATGGTGGAGGCGAGCGACCTGCTCGATTGGGGCCAGGCCAGCGCCGCCGGCTTTGTGCTGCTGGTCATCACCACCACGATCGCGGCAATCTACAACCGCTATTTCAGCCTCGACCGCCTGTGGGGAGGCTCCGAACCATGAGCGCCGCCGCAAGCCGCATCGCGCTCGGCACCGCCGTCACCGCGATCCTGCTCTATCTGATCTTCCCTGTCGTGGTGGTGCTGGCGATCTCGTTCAGCTCCGGCAATTTCCTGACGTTTCCGCCGCCCGGCCTGTCGCTGCGCTGGTATCACGCCATAACGGGCGATCCCGAATGGGTCAGCGCTTTCCTGGTGACGCTCAAGGTCGGCAGCCTGGCGGCGCTGCTGGCCACCATCCTCGGCGTGCCGGCTGCCTTCGCGCTGGTCCGCCACGTCATTCCCGCCAAGTCGCTGCTGAGCGCGCTTATCCTGTGTGCGCTGGTGACGCCGCCGATCGTCACCGCGATCTCGACCTATCTGTTCTTCGTCCCGCTCGGGCTCAACAATTCGCTGGTCGGCCTCGCCTGCGCACACGCGGTCAGCGGCATGCCGTTCGTGGTGATCAATACCGGCGCCAGCCTGCGCAGCGCCGACCGCAATCTGGAGCGCGCCGCCATCATCCACGGCGCCCCGCCGTTGTGGGCGATCGTCCGCATCACGCTGCCGATCATCGCGCCCGGCATCGTCATCGGCGCCATTTTGGCATTCGTGCATTCGGCGCACGAACTTCTCATCGCCATTTTCGTGCTCGGCGGGGTCGGCAAGCCGGTTGCGGTGAAAATCTGGTCCGGCGTGCAGGCGACCTCCGACCCGACCATTGCGGCCGCCTCTGCCATCCTGATCGGACTTGCTATCCTCACCCTGGCGAGCGTCACTACGGCGCAATGGCTGGCGCGGCGCCGCAGCCAATGATGCAGAAAGTGTGAATCGAATGCGCGATGATCCAAACCTGTCGACCGAAGCGCTATGTGACCGCTTGCGAACGGCGCTAGTGGAGAGCCGCGGTCTCGGACGCCGCGCGCTCATCAAATCGCTAGGCGGCTTGCTCGGCGGCGCGGCGCTCGCGCGCTTGCCGGGCGCGATCGCGCGAGCGGACGCCGCGACGCTCCCGGTCACCGCTTTCGTGTTCGGCGGCGCCTGGAAGAAAGCAGCGACGAAAGCCTTCGGCGAGCCGTTCACCAAAAAGACCGGCATCCCGGTGGCCTATCAGGATCCCTATACGTTCCCAAAACTGCGGGCGATGCACGAAGCTCACGCCATGCAGGTCGATGTGGTGTCGGTCCAGGGCGAGGAGATCTACCAGGCCAAGCGCATGAACATGATCATGCCGCTCGACTTTTCGGTCATCGACCGCTCCGCGCTCGATCCAAAACAGCTGCGCTACGGCAACGCCATCGGCGGCCACGCGCTGTCGTATTGCATCTGCTACAGCAAGAAGAAATGGCCGGGCGACGATCATCCGGCCTCATGGGCGGATTTCTGGAACGTCGAGAAATTCCCCGGCCGCCGCGCGCTGCGCACCGATGTGCTGTGGACCATCGAAGCGGCCTTGAAGGCCGACGGCGTCAAGGACAGCGAGTTCTATCCGCTCGATCTCGAACGCGCGTTCCGCAGCCTGGAGCGCATCAAGCCGCACATCAAGACCTGGTGGTCCGACAATTCGCTGAGCCAGCAGCTGATGGAGCAGGAGGAAGTCGACGTCATCGCCATGATGAACGGGCGCGCTACCGAATCGATCCTCGACCATCATGCTCCGTTCGATCTGGTGTGGAACGAGGCGATCTGCGAAGGCGGCAATCAGGCCTGGATGGTGCCGGTCGGCTGTCCCAATCCGCACGGCGGCATGCAGTTTCTCGATATCGTCGGCCGCGCCGAATACGAAGCCGTGTTCGCGCGGCTGATCTATTACGGTCCGCAGAATCCCAAAGCCTTCGACCTGATCGAGCCGTCCCTCGCCAAGCTGATGCCGACCTATCCGGCCAACCAGAAGCTCGCCCACACGGTCGATTTCTCCTGGTGGTCGCAAAACCTGCCCGCCGTGCAACGGCGTTTTCAGCTCTGGCTGCAGTCGTAAAGCCGAGCGCCACAAGTGGACACACGTTCTCTGAAACCGTTGCTGGCGCCGCGCGCGATCGCGGTGGTCGGTGCGTCGCAGCGCGGCGGCCGCGGCGCTCACGTGATCGCCAATCTGCACGACAATGGCTTTGCGGGCGCGATCTACGGCGTCAACCCGCGTTATCAGGAAGTGCAGGGCTTTGCCTGCTATCCGAGCGTCGGCGATCTTCCGGCCGGCGTCGATTGCATCGTCGCCGCCGTGAGCGCCGAAGCCACGTGTGAGGTGCTTGAGCAGGCGCACGCCAAAGGCATTCCGGGCGCTGTCGTGCTGGCCGCGGGATTTGGTGAAGGCGGCATCGGTGAAGCGCGGGCGCAGCGCCTGCGATCGCTCGCCGCGAAGGGCCTGTGCATCTGCGGCCCGAACTGCTTCGGCTTCATCAACGTCAAGGATCGTGTGGCGGCGTTCAGCGGACCGATCGCGCGGCCGCTGCGGCCGGGCGCGGTCGCCATCGTGTCGCAAAGCGGCGGCCTCGGCGCCACGGCATTCACGCCGCTGATGGCCGAGCGCCAGCTCGGCTTTGCCTACTTCGTCTCGTGCGGCAATCAGCTCGGTGCCACCATCGAGGATTTCGTCGACTATTTCGTCGACGATCCTGACGTCGAAGTCGTCGCCATCGTGATCGAGGCGCTGAAAAATCCGCAAAAGCTCGCGGCAGCCGCCGTCAAGGCGAACCGACAAAAGAAATCGCTGCTGCTCTACCAGGCCGGCCGTTCGTCGGCCGGGCAGATGATGATCCGTTCCCATACCGGCGCGCTCGCCGGCAACAACGAGGTGCTGGCGGCGTTTCTGCGCCGTTGCGGCGTGGTGCAGGCGCGGAGCTTTGACGAATTCGTCGAGGCTATCGAGCTGTTCGCGGTCGCGCCACGCGATACCGAGATTGCCGACGACGTGATCGTCTTGTCCGGCAGCGGCGGCGGTGCAGCGGTCGCGTCCGATGCACTGGAAGACGCCGAGGTGCCGCTGGCGCAGTTCGATCCGGCAATCAAAGAGCGCCTGCGCGCCATTGCTCCGGACTTCGCCAGCGTCACCAATCCGCTCGATGCCACCGGGGCGATGTACGACGATCCGGAATTGCTGCCGAAGATTTTCGCGACACTCACCGTTGAACCGCGCCGTCCGGCGATTGCCGCCAGCGTCACCGTGCGCGGCGGCGGCAATCCAAGCATGCGCCGCCTCGCCGGCGTGATCGCCGATGCCGCGCGCGCCTCCGGCCGCACCTTCGTGGCCTATCAATACTCGCCGCTCGGCGGGCCGCTCGATGCCGAGATGATCGCGACCCTGCACGGCGCGAAGGTGCCGATCCTGCTCGGCACCCCGAACGCCATGCGGACACTGCGCTATCTGCCAATGCGGCGCGCTTGCTGGGCGCGTGCCGCCGCAGCGCCGGCGGCGGCTTCCACGCAACCGCACACAGCGCTCGACTTCGCCGCCGCCGATTATTTGACGCTGCAGAAAGCGCTGGTCGCTTACGGCATTCCGGTCGCCGAGGCCGTCCTCGCTTCGTCCGAAGATGAAGCGATCGCCGCCCATGAGCGCCTGCGTGGGCCAGTTGCCGTCAAAATCACGGCGCCCGGCCTCATGCACAAGAGCGACATGGGGGGTGTGCGCCTGAATTGCGCCACTGCCGGAGAAGTCGCGCAGGCTTATCGCGATGTCATGGAAAACGCGAGGCGCGCCGGCTTGGATGGCGCGCGAGCGATCGTGCAGCCGATGCACACGGGCGTTACCGAAGCTTACGCGGGCATCATCGACGACGGGCAATTCGGCCCGGCAATCTGCTTCGGCCTCGGCGGCGTGTTTGTCGAAATCTTCAAGGACGTGCGCACAGAGATGGCGCCGCTGTCGCATGATGATGCGCTCGCCATGATCCGCGGCATCAAGGGTGCACCAATCCTGTTTGGCGCGCGCGGCCGGCCCAAGGGCGATATCGAAGCGCTCGCCGACTTTTTGGTCCGGCTCGGCGATTTTGCGCTCGCCCATGCCGGCCGCTTTGCCGCGCTCGACCTCAATCCGGTGATCGTCAAGCCGGCCGGCCAGGGTGTGGTCGCGGTCGACATCGCGCTCGAAGCGAAGAGCGCCGCGCAAACGAGCGGCAGCATTGCCGCGTCGTCATAGCTTTCGCGCCACGCCACGGCTAAGGATTTAGGGACAAGAGGGAAAGGGCGAACAATGAGCTATCAGGACCTGCAGTACAGCGTCGAGCGCAAGGTCGCCACCATCGCGCTCAACCGGCCCGACCGCATGAACGCGCTGTCGCGCAATCTCGAGGCCGAGATTCACCGCGCGCTCGACGAAGCCGACGCCGACCGCACCGTGCGCGCCATCATCCTGACCGGCAATGGTCCGGCGTTCTGCGCCGGCTACGATCAGGCCGCGGCACCCGCTTCCGGCATTCGCCATTCCGATCCGAAGGGCAAGACCCACGCCGAGTTCATCGAACACTGGCAACGGCAAGACGGCACCCGCGTCGCGCACTGGACCCATATGTGGGCCCTCGGCAAGCCGGTGATCGCTGCCGTCAACGGCTGGGCCATGGGCGGCGGTTTTTGGTATCAGCTCGCCGCCGACATCACGATCGCGTCCGACAAGGCGGTGTTCGCCCAGCCCGAGGTGCGGCACGTCTCCAATACCACGTATTTGTTGACGGCCTTGTGCGGCTGGAAAGCCGCCAACCGCTGGGCGCTCACCGGCGATCACTTCGACGCACAAGAGGCGCTGCGCATCGGCATGGTCAACGAGGTGGTGCCGCATGACGAGCTGATGCCGCGCGCCCGCGCGCTCGCCGAACGCATCGCGCTCGTCCCCGAGCCGTCGGTCCGGCTCAACAAGGCCATCGCCATGCAGGGCATTCAGGCCGCCGGCGTGCACGCGGCGCTCCTGCTCGAAGGCTCGTTGAGCGCGCTGGCGCATTCCTCGCACAATGAAGATCGCGAGCGGCTGTTCGAAGCACAGCGCACCAAGGGACTGAAAGCGTACCTGGAATTGCGCGACGGCCCGTTCCAGCCGGAGCCGATGGGACCGCGTTCAAAGCCGCGGACCAAGAAGGAAGTTTGAAGCTCCTGAGTAAATCGGTCGCAGGACGGGTGCGGCCAGGCGTAGGGTTGATCGCTATGCTTGATCACAAGGCGGGCGTCACGCACGGGAGGAGCCCATGAGGTCAGAGCGGGAAGGCGATATCGGCCACGCCTGCGCGGTGCTGCGCGAGGTGCTGGAGGAGACACGCGGCCTCGACCGCCGCGCCTTTGTTCGCGCGCTGGGCAAGGCGGCGGCAGGTTCGGCGCTGCTGTCGCCGCTCTCGACGCTGGCCGCCCGGGCCGACGACAAGCCGGTGACGTATTTCACCTACGGCGGCGCCTGGAAGAACGCGATCCAAAAGGCGTTCGCCGAACCGTTCACCAAAAAGACCGGCATCCCGGTGCAGTACCAGGAGCCGTACAATTTCGGCAAGCTGCTGGCGATGCATAAAGCGCACGCGCAGCAGATCGACGCGCTGACCTGCTCGGGCATGGAGGTCATCCTTGCCGAACGCAACGGAATGCAGACTCCCCTCGATTGGAGCCTGATCGACAAGTCGGCGCTGTCGCCGGTGCAACTGTCGCGGCCGAACGTGGTCGGCGGCGTCTCGCAGTCGATGAACGTCACCTACAGCACCAAGAAATGGCCGGGCGCCGACCATCCGAACTCGTGGGCCGATTTCTGGAACGTGGAAAAGTTTCCCGGCCGCCGGGCGCTGCGGCGCGATCCGGTGTGGACCATCGAAGCCGCGCTCACGGCCGATGGCGTGAAGGACGCCAAGTTTTATCCGATCGACGTCGACCGCGCGTTCCGCAGCCTCGACCGCATTAAGCCGCACATCAAGGCCTGGTGGACCGACAATTCCCAGTCGCAACAGCTGATGGAGCAGGAAGAGGTCGACCTCATCCACATGACCAACGGCCGCGCCACGCAGTCGATCCTCGACCACAAGGCGGCGTTCGCATTCGTCTGGAACGGCGCGACCTATTCAGGCCACAGCGAAGGCTGGTTCGTGCCGACCGGCTGTCCGAATCCGATCGGCGGCATGAAATTCCTCGATGTTGTCGGCCGCGCCGAATATCAGGCAGTGTTCGCACGACTGCTGTACTACGCCCCGCAAAACCCCAAAGCCATCGCGCTGCTGGATGAGCGGATCGCGAAGCTGATGCCGTCCTACCCGGATAACGAAAAGGTCGCCCATGTGATCGATTACACGTGGTGGGCCGACAATGCGGCGACCGTGCAGCGGCGCTTTCAGGAATGGCTGCAGTCGTAGTGCAGGAACACAATCATCGCCACATGGGAAGACACGTTATGAGATTTGTTGTTACGGCAATCCTCGGCTTTTTTCTCACGGCGTCGGCGGTCCAGGCCGAGGAGTCGTGGCCGCAGCGGCCGGTCACCATCGTGGTGCCGTTCCAAGCCGGCGGCTCCGCCGATCTGCTCGCCCGCATTCTGCAGCAGCACCTGCAGGCCGATATCGGCAAGCCGTTCGTGGTGGAGAACCGCTCAGGGGCCGGCGGCAGCGTCGGCACCGCTTACGTTGCCAAGGCGCCGGCCGACGGCTACACGCTGCTCCTGGGCACACTCAGCGGCAACGTGCTCAACCAATTCGTCTACGGCAAGCTGCCCTACGATCCCGAGCACGACTTTCAGCCGATCTCGCTGCTCGTGCATCTGCCGAACCTGCTGGTCGTCAGCAACAAGCTGCCGGTCAAATCGGTGGCGGAGATGATCGCCTACATGAAGGCGCATGACGGCAAGCTCAATTACGGCTCATCCGGCATCGGCACCTCGTCGCAGCTCTCCGTGGTGATGTTCGAGCAGGCGACCGGCACGCATATGACGCATGTGCCGTTCCGCAGCACCACCGACGAGTTGACCGCCATGGCGAGCGGCAATCTCGATTTTGCCATCGACAGCATGACGACGCTGTACCCACAGGCGCAGTCGGGTCTCATCCGCGCACTCGCCGTGACCAGCGCCGAGCGGCTGCCCAGCGCCCCGGACCTGCCGACCGTCGGCGAGACGCTGAAAGGATTTTCGGTGACGGGCTGGCAGGGTCTGTTCGCTCCGGCCGGTACGCCGCGGCCGATCGTGGAAAAAATCGCCGCCGAGGTGAAGCGCATTTTCAGCTCGCCCGATGTGGCAGCGTCGTTGCGCAAAGTCGGCGGCGAGCCGGCGCCCATGACCCCCGACGCGTTCGCGGCGTTCATCGCCTCCGAACGGCCGAAATGGCAGGCCGTGGTGCGCGCCTCCGGCGTGCATATCGATTGACGCTTGCCGGAACGAGCCACCAACGTGACAGCGAAACGGGCAATCGGCGAGCGCGTGCTGCGGCTCGAAGACGCGCCGCTCATCCGCGGCCAGGGCCGCTTCGTCGACGACCTGAAATTTCCCGGTACGCTCGAAGCGGCCTTCGTGCGCAGCCCGCATGCCCACGCCGGCATTCGCGGCATCGATGCCAGCGCGGCGCGCCAATTGCCGGGCGTCCATGCGGTGTTCAGCGCCGCCGATCTGGCGCCGCTGCTCACAGCGGAGCGCCTGCCGCTGCAGTTCCGCACCGACCAGCTGCCGGCCGATGTCGCGCCCTTCGTGCTCGCCAGGGACGAAGCGTGCTTTGTGGGCGAAGCGGTCGCCGTCGTGATCGCGCGCACGCGCGCGATTGCCGAAGACGCCGCCGCCATGGTCGAGGTCGATTGGGAGCCGCTGCCGGCGATCTCCGATTGCCGGGCCGCGCTGCAGCCGGGCGCGGCACTCGCCCATCGCGGCAAGGCGAGCAATCTGCTCATCGAGTTTCGCCAGGGCTATGGCGACGTCGCCGCCGCCTTCGCCCGAGCCCCGCACCGTGCCTCCGTGCATCTGAAACAGCATCGCGGCGGCGCGCATTCGCTCGAGGGCCGCGGCGCCGTTGCGGTTTTCGATCCCAACGAAGACCGGCTGACGTTGTGGACGTCGACGCAGCTCGCCCACGAGGTGCGCGCGTTTCTGATGCGGTTGTTGCAGCTCGACGAGAACCGGCTGCGCGTCGTGGCGCCGGATGTCGGCGGCGGCTTCGGCGCCAAGTTCGTCATGTATCCCGAGGAGGTCGTGCTGTGCGCATCGAGCCTGAAACTGCGCCGGCCGATCAAATGGATCGAAGACCGCCGCGAGCATTTTTGCGCCGCCGTGCAGGAGCGCGATCAGTACTGGGAGCTCGAAGTCGCATTTGATAACGACAGCCGCGTGCTCGGCGTTCGCGGCGAGCTCATCCACGATCAGGGCGCCTACACGCCGCAAGGGCTCAATCTGCCCTACAACGCCTCGACCGGTGTGCCCGGCCCCTACATGGTGCCGGCCTACGATTTGCGGGTGCGGGTGGTCGAGACCAACAAAGTCGCTACCATGCCGGTGCGCGGCGCCGGCTATCCGGAGGCCGCGTTCGCCATGGAGCGGGCGCTCGACGCGGTGGCGCGCACGCTCAAGCTCGACCGCGCGGAGGTGCGCCGGCGCAATCTCGTGCCGGCCGAGAAGATGCCGTACGTGACGCCGCTGAAGACGCGCGCCGGCTCGCCGGTCGCCTACGACAGCGGCGATTTTCCGCGCTGCCTCGAGATGGCGCTGCAGGCGATCGATTACGCCGGCTTTGCGGAGCGCCGCGACCGCGCCCGCAAGGACGGCCGGCATCTCGGCATCGGCGTCGGCGCCGGCGTCAAAGGCACCGGCCGCGGGCCGTTCGAGTCCGGCATCGTGCGTATCGGCCGCTCGGGCCGCATCTCGGTCTATACCGGCGCCATGCCGATGGGGCAGGGCATCCGCACGGCGCTGGCGCAAATCTGCGCCGAGCAATTCGCCGTGCCGACCGACAACGTCACGGTGGTGGCCGGCGACACCGCGGTCATTCCCTACGGCCAGGGCGGCTTTGCCAGCCGGCAGACCATCACCGCCGGCTCGTCGGTGCACATGGCGGCGCTTGCGGTCCGCGAAAAAGCCTTGAGCGTCGCGGCGCATCTCCTCGAAACCTCGGTCGAGGATTTGGAGCTGCGCGACGGCCGCATCGAAGTGGTCGGCGCGCCGGGCAGCGGCCTGTCGCTGCGCGAGGTGGCCGAAGCGGTCTCCGGCGTGCCCGGCTATGCGATGCCGGGAAAGTTCGAGCCCGGCCTCGAGAGCATGCAGAGCTTTTTGCCGAACGCGCTCACCTACGGCATGGGCTGCCACGCGGTCGAAGTCGAGGTCGACGCCGAGACCGGCCACGTGCGCATCCTGCACTACGTCGTGGTCAACGATTCCGGCCGGCTGATCAATCCGATGATCGTCGAAGGCCAGCTGGTCGGCGGCACCGTGCACGCCATCGGCAATACGCTGTACGAATGGATGCGCTACAGTGACGACGCGCAGCCGCTGACCACGACGTTCGCCGATTATCTGTTGCCCACCGCGACCGAGGTGCCGAACATCGACCTGCACTTCCTGCAGTCGCCGTCGCCGCTCAACCCGCTCGGCGTCAAGGGGGTCGGCGAATCCGGCTGCGTGCCGGCCGCCGGCGCTATCGTCGCCGCGGTGGAGGACGCGCTGTCGCCATTCGGACTCACTATCGGCGAATATCCGGTGACACCGGCCAAGCTGTTTGCTTTGATCGCGGCAGCGCGCGCGTAACTCTGTACTGGAGGCCTGCCATGAACGACATTCCGCGTCTGATGCCCTGGATCGGCGGCACCGCCGAGGCCGGCAGCGCGGCGTTTTCGCCGCTGGTGTCGCCGATCGACGAGAGCGTCGCCTCGCACATGGTCGAGTGCGATGCCGGCCTTATCGATGCCGCGGTCAAGCACGCGCATCGCGCCTATGTGGCCAACCAGGAGGCGACCACCGCGAAGCGCGTCGAGTGGCTCATGGCCGTAGCTGACGCCATGGACAAGATCGAGGCCGAGCTTGTGCGCTCGCTGATCCGCGTCATCGGCAAGCCGCGACGTGCTGCGACCTTCGAGGCCAAGCGCGCCGGCGCCTTCGTGCGCGCCTGCGCGGCGCAATTGCCGCATCTCAACGGCGAGGTGCTGCCGCTCGATGTCGCGGCGACTGGCGCCGGCCGGTTCGGTTTCACGGTGCGCATTCCTTACGGCGTGGTCGCGGCGATCACGCCGTTCAACGGGCCGGTCAATCTGCTCATCCAGAAAGTCGCGCCCGCGATCGCGGTCGGCAACGCCGTGGTGGTGAAACCGTCACCGCCCGGCACCGAGGTCGCGTTATTGATGGCGGAGGCCATGAAGAAGGCCGGGCTGCCCGATGGCCTGTTCAATGTCGTGCCCGGCGGGCGCGATACCGCGAAGCTGCTCGTCGCCCATCCGCTGGTCGCCGCCGTCACCGTCACCGGCTCGACCGCGGCTGGCAACGAGCTCGCGCGCGCGGCCGGCGCCAAAAAATTCGTCGGCGAGCTCGGCTCCAACGCTGCCAACATCGTCTGCGCCGATGCGGACCTTGCCGATGCGGCCACCCGCATCGCCGGCGCCGGCTTCGAGGCCAGCGGCCAGCAATGCATCTCGGCGCAGCGCGTCATCGTCGAGCGCGCGGTGTTCGAGCGCTTCCTCGAGCAGTTCGTCGCCGCGGCAAAGAAGCTGAAAGTTGGCGATCCGGAGGATGCCGCAATCGACGTCGGCCCGATGGTGTCGAGTGCGGCCGCCGACCGCGTCGAGGCAATGATCGCCGACGCGGTGCAAAAGGGCGCCAAGCTCGTGCTCAAGCCGGAGCGCCGCGGCGCCATTTTGGGGCCGGCGATCGTGGCCGAAGCGCCGCCAGAGGCGCGGCTGATGCGCGAGGAGGCGTTCGGTCCCGTCGTCGTGGTGCAGCCGGTGGCGAACGTCGATGAGGCGCTGGCGCTCGCCAACTCTTCGGAGTTCGGCCTGCAGGGCGCCTGCTTCACCAAGAGCCTCGACACCGCGTTCAAGGTGTCGCGCAAGCTGCGCGTCGGTTCGCTGTGGATCAACGACGCCAGCCGCTTCCGCCTCGACACCTATCCGTTCGGCGGCGTCGGCTCGTCGGGCTTCGGTCGCGAGGGCGTGCGCTACACCATGGAAGAGCTGTCGCAGTGGAAGTTCACGGGCATGCGGCTATGACCAAAAAAGTCGCGTTGATCGGCTACGGCGGCATTGCTCACGATGCCGTCGAGGCGCTGCAAAAGGCCGCAGCCGATGTCCAATTGGTCGGCGCGTTGTGCGAGCCTGGCTGCAGCGCGCAGGCGCGCGCGGCGCTGCCGGGCATCGACATCGTCGAGTCGCTGAACGATTTATTGGCGTTCGGACCCGACGTGGTCGCCGAAGTCGCCAGCCAAGGCGCGCTCGCCATGTTCGGCCCCGACATTCTGGCGCGCGGCGTCGATCTGCTCGTCATCTCGATCGGCGGGCTGGCCGAGCCGAAACTCTTGGCAAGCCTCAAGGCGGCCGCAGAGCGCGGCAACAGCCGCATCCTGCTCCCCGCCGGCGCCATCGGCGGCGTCGATGCCATCGCGGCGATGCGGCTCGGCGGCCTGCATGCGGTGCGCTACCGCTCGCGCAAGCCGCCGCTGGCGTGGCGCGGGACGCCGGCCGAAAAAGTCGCCGATCTCGACAAGCTCACGTCGCGCACCGTGCTCTATCGCGGCACTGCGGGCGAAGCCGCCTTGCTCTATCCGCAAAACGCCAATGTGGCCGCCACCCTTGGGCTCGCCGGCCTCGGCCTCGACGCGACGCAAGTCGAGCTCGTCGCCGATCCCGAAGCGCCCGGCAACGTCCATGAGATCGAAGTCGAAGGCTCCGCCGGCCGCTTCACCATCCAGCTGCAAGGCAAGCCGTCGCGCACCAATCCGAAAACGTCGGCTCTCGCCGCGCTCAGCGTGGCGCGGGCGTTGATCAACCTCGAAGCCAGCATTGTCATATGAGCACGACCGCGCAAAAACGCGCCAGCAATCTGTTCGTCGGCAGCCCGATCGAGCGCCTGGAAGATCTGCGCTTCCTCACCGGCCGCGGCCAATACATCGACGATCTCGCCGCCGAAGGCATGCTGCACGCGGCGATCCTGCGCAGCTCGGTTGCGCACGGCCGCATCCGCGGCATCGACACCAAGGCGGCGCTGGCGCGGCCCGGCGTGCACGCCGTCATCACCGCGGCCGATATCGGCGAGGTGCCGACCATTCCGCTGCGTCACGATCCGACGCCGGCGATCCGGCGCTTCGAGCAGCCGGTCATCGCCAACGGCAAGGTCCGCTACGTCGGCGAGCCGATCGCCGTCGTGCTCGCCGACAGTGCCGCATTGGCCGAGGACGCGCTCGAAGCCGTCGCGGTCGACATCGAGCCGCTGACCGCCGTGGCCGAGCGCGACCTCGCCCGCAAGGACGAGATCATTCTGTTCGAGACGGTCGGTACGAATGTGCCGGATACGATCAAGGCCGTGCGCGGCGACGCCGCCGACGCCGTGTTCGACAACGCGCCGTACCGGCGGCGCGAGCATTTTTCTGTGCAGCGCCACGCCGCCGTGCCGATGGAGCCGCGCGGCCTGTTGGCCGAGTGGGACCCACAAAGCCAGCGCATCACCGTAAGCGGCGTCTGCAAGGTGCCGTTCACCAACCGGCGCGCGCTGGCGCAGATGATGGACCTGCCCGAGCCGTCGGTGCGCATGGTCGAGTACGACGTCGGCGGCGGCTTTGGCGCACGCGGCGAGTTCTATCCCGAGGATTTTTTGATCCCGTTTGCGGCCCGCCTGACCGGCCGCCCGATCAAATGGACCGAGGACCGCCGCGAGAATCTCACCGCACTCAATCACGCGCGCGACATGGAGTGCGACCTGGAGATTGCCTGCGAGAAGGACGGCACGCTGATCGCGCTGCGCGCCCACGCCTTCACCGACATCGGCGCCTATGTGCGCACTAACGGCGCCACCGCGGCCCGCAACATCTCGCAGGTGCTGCCCGGACCGTATCGGATTCCGCACGTGCGGATCGACGTGTCGCTGGTCATCACCAACAAGACGCCGGTCGGTACCTATCGGGGTCCCGGCCGTTTCGAGTCGGATTTCTGCCGCGAGCGCCTGTTCGACATGGTGGCGACCGATCTCGGCATCGATCGCGTCGAGTTCCGCCGCCGCAATCTGATCCGCGAAGCCGACATGCCGTATGCGCTGCCGACCGTGCTCGAGCTCGATATCGAGAGCGAATGCGACAGCGGCGACTATCAGATCACGCTCGACCGCTGCCTGAACGAGATCAAGTGGGCCGAGCGCGCGAAGCTCAATGGTAAGCTGATCGACGGCCGCCACCACGGCATCGCGGTCGGCTGCTATCTGGAAGGCGGCGGCACCGGGCCGCGGGAGAACGTGCGGCTTGTGGTCGAAGCCGACGGCTCGATCTCGCTCTACGTCGGCTCGTCTTCGGTCGGCCAGGGTGTCGAGACCGTGTTCGCGCAGATCGCCGCCGATGCGCTGGAAGTGCCGATGCAGCGCATCAACCGCGTGCTGCACGGCTCGACCGATTACGTCAAACAGGGTTTTGGCTCGTTCTCCTCGCGCTCCATCGTGATGGGCGGCAACGCCATCATGGACGCGGCGCAAAAGCTGCGCACGCTCATCCGCGAAGCTGCGGCCAAGAAGCTGAACTGCGGCGCCAACGATATTGTCTTCGACCGCGGCATGGCCGTCGGCCCGGCGCCGGCGCGCGCCGCGATCGAGCTGAAGGAATTTTCTGGTCTCTCCACCGACGGCACGTTCGCCAGCGACAAACGCACCTATTCGTACGGCGCGCACGCCGCCTACGTCGCGGTCGATGCCAAGACCGGGCATGTCGAGCTGATCGACTACGTGGCGGTGGAAGACGTCGGCCGCATCGTCAATCCGCTCACCTTGCACGGCCAGTGCATCGGCGCAGTGGTACAGGGTCTCGGCGGCACGTTTCTCGAACACTTCGTCTATGACGAGAACGGCCAGCTGCTCACCGGCTCGTTCGCCGACTATCTGATGCCGACCGCGAGCGATTTTCCGCAGATCCGCGCCATCGCGCTGGAAGACAAGCCGTCGCCGCTCAATCCCATGGGCGCCAAGGGGGCGGGCGAGGGCGGCATCATTCCGGTCGGCGGGGTAGTCGCCAATGCGGTGGCCGCGGCGCTCGGCGAATGGGGCGTGCAGCCCCGGGCGCTGCCGCTGTCGCCGCCGCTGCTGTGGCAGATGATTCAGGCGGCACGCGCAACCGGCGCATCGCGTTGACCGGCGCGTGAACGCGATGCTAGGAAAAATCACCTCCGCCACGCCTTTTCCCGCGGCTCGAAGGGACTGTTACGAACCATGAAACTGCCGCCCTTCGATTACGCCTGCCCAACCAGCGTCTCCGAAGCGGTCACGCTGCTCGCCGCCCATGACGGCGAGGCCAAACCGCTCGCCGGGGGCCAGAGCCTGGTGCCTATGCTGGCGTTCCGCGTCGCGTCGCCGACGCTGTTGGTTGATCTGCGCAAGGTCGCGGAGTTGCGCCAGATCAAGATCACCAACGAGGGCGTCGCGCTCGGCGCCATGGTGCGCTGGCGCGAGATCTTGGACGATGCGCGGCTGCGCACCGCGCATCCACTCCTCCTCGCCGCCGTCGAGCACGTCGCGCATTATCAGATCCGCAACCGCGGCACGGTCGGCGGCAGCATGGCGCATGCTGACCCGGCCGCTGAAATGCCGGGCATCGCGGCGGCGTGCGAGGCCAAGATCGCGGTGGTCGGCAAAGCTGGCGCGCGCGTCATCGACGCGGCCAATTTCTTTCAGGGCCCGCTGATCACGGCGCTGCAAGCCGACGAGATCATCACCGAGATTCGCTTGCCGCTGTGGCCGGCCAAGCGCCGCTTCGGTTTTCGGGAATTCGCCCGCCGCCGCGGCGACTTCGCCATGGCGGCCGCTGCCGTGTTCTACGATGACGAAAACGGCAAGGCGCGCAACGCCCATGTCGGCGCTATCGGCGTCGCCGACCGGCCGCTCCGTCTGAAAGCCGCCGAAGATGCGATCAACGGCAACAGCATCGACGAAAGCGTCATCGCCAAAGCCGAAGCGGCGGCTTCCGCATCCGTCAATCCCGATGACGACATCCATGCCAGCGGCGCTTATCGCAAGGCGCTGATCGGCGTCATGGTCGAGCGCGCGCTGCGCGACGCGGCCGGGCTGAAGTCTCCAGCGTGAAACCCGATGTCCATCAAATTTGAAGTCAACGGCAAGCCCGTCGAAGTGGAAGTCGAACCGCGCATGACGCTGGCCGACTGTCTGCGCCACAAGCTGCGGCTCACCGGCACCCATGTCGGCTGTGAGCACGGTGTCTGCGGCGCCTGCACGGTGCTGGTTGACGGCGCCGCGGTGCGCTCCTGCCTGATGCTGGCGGTGCAGGCCGAAGGCGCGAAGGTGGTCACGGTCGAGGGTCTGTCGCGCGACGAAGGCCTCACGCCGCTGCAGGCGTCGTTCCGCAAGCATCACGCGCTGCAATGCGGCTTCTGCACGCCCGGCATGATCACCACCGCGCACGCCTTGCTGAGTGAAGAACCGAACTGCGACGCCGATCGGGTGCGCGAAGTCTTGTCCGGCAATCTGTGCCGCTGCACCGGCTACATCTCGATCGTCGAGGCGGTGCTCGACGCGCGCACCGCTTATCAGCGCGGCGGGAAGGGCGCATGAGGACGGTCAACTCGTTCGTCGGCCAGCCGATCGAACGCCTCGAAGATCTGCGCCTGGTTCGCGGCCGCGGCCAGTTCGTCGACGATCTCGCCCGCAAGGACGTACTGTACGCCGCGATTCTGCGCAGCTCAGTCGGCCACGGCCGCATTCGCGCGATCGACGTGTCGCCCGCCAAAAGAATGCCGGGCGTGCACGCCGTCATCACCGCGGCCGATCTCGGCGAGCAAATTCCCGTCGTGCCGATGCGCCTGCAGCCGCTGCCCGATTTTGCGCCGTTCGCGCAGCCGGTGATGGCCCGCGACAAGGTCCGCTATGTGGGCGAGGCGTTGGCGATGGTGCTTGCCGACAGTCCCGGCATCGCCGAGGACGCGGTCGGCGCCATCGACGTCGACATCGAGCCGCTGCCGGCGGTCGCCAATTGGCAGAGCGCGCGCGACAAGCATGCGCTCTTGTTCGAGGACAAAGACAGCAACGTCTCGATGGTGTTTCGCGCCGTGCGGGGCGACGCCGCGGCGGCGTTCAAGGACGCGCCCTACACGCGGCGCGAGCGTTTTTCGACGCAGCGCCACACCGCATTGCCCATGGAGCCGCGCGGCGTGCTCGCCGAATGGGATGCGGCACGCGGCCGGCTCACGGTTTCCGGCGCCGCCAAGGTCCTGTTCGCCAATCGCCGCATCCTCGCCAAACAGATGGGCCTCGCCGAGGACGCCATCGACATGGTCGAGTACGACGTCGGCGGCGGCTTTGGCGCGCGCGGCGAATTCTATCCGGAAGACTTTTTGATCCCGTTCGCGGCGCGCCATTGCGGCCGGCCGGTGAAATGGACCGAGGACCGCCGCGAGCATCTGATGACCATCAACCACGCGCGCGAAGCGGCCTGCGAGGTCGAGATCGCCTGCCGGCGCGACGGCACGATTTTGGGCCTGCGCGGCCACGCCTTCGTCGACATGGGCGCCTACATGCGCACCAACGGCGCGGTCGGCGCGCGCAACATCGCGCAGTTCATGTCGGGACCGTACCGCATTCCCAATATCGACATCGACACGTCGCTGTTGCTCACCAACAAGACGCCGGTCGGCACCTACCGCGGCCCGGGCCGGTTCGAGACCGATTTCTTCCGCGAACGGCTGTTCGACATGGTGGCGCGTGACCTCGGCATCGACCAGGTCGAATTCCGCCGCCGTAATCTGGTGCGCGAAGCCGACATGCCGTACGCGATGGCCACCATCGCACCCTACGAGAGCAAGGACGAGCTCGACAGCGGCGATTATCAGGTCACGCTCGACCGTTGCCTCGGCGAATTCGGCTGGGCCGACAAGGTGAAGCTGAAAGGCCGCTGCATCGACGGCCGCTATCAGGGTCTTGCGGTGGCCTGCTTCATCGAGGGCGGCGCCGCCGGGCCGAAGGAGAGCGCGCGGCTGGTGCTGGAATCCGACGGCAGCGTCACGGTCTATATGGGCTCGTCGGGCGTCGGGCAGGGTCTCGAGACCGCGTTTGCGCAGATCGCCGCCGACGCCATGGAAGTGCCGATGGAGCGCATCAACCGCGTGCTGCATGGCTCGACCGCTTACGTCAGCGACGGCTATGGCGCCTATCATTCGCGCTCGATCGTGATGGGTGGGTCGGCGCTGTTGGACGCCGCCAAAAAGCTGCGCGAGCTGATGCGCGCCGAAGCGGCACGCCGGCTCAATTGCGGTGCCGATGACGTGGTGCTTGCCGACGAGCGCGCCAAAGGTCCGGACGGCAAGTCGTTCTCCTGGGCCGAGCTTGCGGTGCAGCCGCTGTCGGCCGAGGGCGCGTTCCATAATCACAAGCACACCTGGGCTTACGGCGCGCATGCCGCGCATGTCGCGGTCGATGCCAAGACCGGCCATGTCGCGCTGGTCGATTATGTCGCGGTGGAGAATTGCGGCCGCATGATCAACCCGCTGACGCTCAAGGGGCAGCTGGTCGGCGCGGCCGTGCAGGGGCTCGGTGGCGCGTTCCTCGAGCATCTCGTCTATGACGACAACGGCCAGCTGCTCACCGGCTCTCTGGCCGATTATCTGGTGCCGACCGCCAGCGATTTTCCCAATATCCGCGGCTTCATGATCGAGTCGCATCCGTCGCCGATCAATCCGCTCGGCGCCAAGGGCGCCGGCGAAGGCGGCATCATTTCGGTCGGCGGCGTGGTTTCCAATGCAGTGGCCGACGCGCTGAGCTCGTTCGGCGTTGAACCGCGCGACCTGCCGCTGACGCCGAGCGCGGTCTGGCAGCTGGTGCAGAACGCACGCAAAGCGGCCGAATAGCCGCTTCGCCGCGTTCATTGACGGGCTATCGGCTGCGAGAATAGATTCCGTCGTAAAGCCGTCTATCGCACAGGAGTATGCCCATGAGCGTCGCCCGCCATCCCCGCCCCAAGGAGCTCGAGGGCGTTCCGGTCGAAGAGATCATGCAAAGGTACGTCGGCCGCTTCAGGGAGAAGAAGCCGGACTGGGCCGCGTTCGAGGACGCCAAGATCGAAGGGTTCAAGCGCGCGCAGCACCGCTTCATCGGCGCCGGCGGCTCCGGCAAGCACGGCGATCCGACCGTGATCCCGGCTGGCAATTTCACGCTGTCGATCATGTACGTCGAGCCCGGCCAGGGCAACGCCGCGCACACCCATGAAGTCGAGGAATGCTTCTTCGTGCTGCAGGGCTTTCTCGACGTGTTCGTCGAGGACGAAACCGGCCACCGCATTACCACGCGCCTCGGCCCGTGGGAGTGCATCTCCTGCCCGGCCGGCGTCATCCACGGCTATCAGAACGACTCGCTCGGGCCGGTCTACTTCCAGGTCATGCTCGGCCGCGGCAAGCCGGAGGCCATGGGCTACGCCGACGACGATCTCTACAAGCGCCGCGAGGCGCACCTGAAGGCGGTGTAGCTTTCGTAGCCCGGATTGCGTCTTCGCAATCCGGGATCGACCAACACGCCCGCCATGTGGCCCGGGGTTTCGCTGCGCTCAATCCGGGCTACCCGTAGGTCGGCGCGAACAGTTTCTCGAGCGGGATTGTTTCCGGGATCAATCCCTGATCGACCATGTAGGTGACCAGCGCTTCGAGCGTCACGCGGTTCGGCTCGACGCCGTACGGCCAGCAATCGCCGTCGAACAATTGATCGATCTCCTCGACGTCGTCGGGCAGCCACGGCAGCATGTAGCGCAGCGTTCCGGAAAAATGCATTTTTTCCCGCGCGATGTCCTTGGCCTTGCAGAAGGCGTTGTAGAGGCTTGTCGCCACGAACGGGTTCTTCTCGTACACGTCGTTGCGAATGACGACGAGGTGCATGACCGGAAAGATTTTGGTGCGCTGGTAATAGTCTTTCTCTTTCGCGCGATAATCCGGAAACAGCCGCACCACGTCGGGATGGCGTTTGAGCGCGCGCGGCAGGTTCGAGCCGATGATGGCCTGGATGTCGCCGGTCTCCAGGAGATTGCTGAGCGACTTGCCGCTGTCGTTCTGCTTGATGTTGACCGGCTTGAGCATCGGCATCACTGACGGGCTGCCGTAGCCGCCCGGCTCGTTCACCGCGCCCTGCACCCATTCGATCTTGGACAGATCGATGCCGAGGTCATGCTGCATCAGGCCGCGGATGAAGAGCGCCGCGGTCTGTGTGTAAAGCGGCACGCCGACGCGCTTGCCTTCGAGATCCTTTGCCGATTTGACGAACTTGCGGTTGATCACGATGAAGCCGTGGCGGAACACGCGCGACGGAAACACCGGCAGCGCCGTGAACGGCAGCTTCTTGGCGGCAAAGCGGCTGACATATTCGGAGCTCGACATCTCGCAGGCGTCGAACTCCAGGCGATTGGACATGCGGTCGAAAATCTCGCGCGGATTGTCCATCACCAGGAAATTGAGATCGATGCCCTCAGGCTTAACGTCGCCGGTGTAGAGGGCGAGCATGCGGTCGTAGAGGCCGCAGGCGAACGTGATCGGAAGCTCGGGCATGGATTGTCACCGTGAGAAAGAAGAGGCGGGAGCTGCGCACCTATCACACCGCCCGCCCGACGGGAAGGAGCCGCAGCGCGCGGCCGCTCAAGGCTTTTGCAGCGGCTCAATCTCCAGGTTCAGGTGGCCATCGATGCGCGCACGCTGGCCCGGATAGAGCACCGTGGTCGAGGTCTTCTCTTCGATGATCGCCGGACCGTCGACGCCGGTGCCGGGCGGCAGCGTTGCGCGGCGGAATACTGGCACGTCGATCGCATCCGTCGGGCTGAAATAGACCGTCCGCCTCTCGACCGGCGCCGGCAATCGCGGGCTTGCCGAAATCGGCGTCTCCTGCGGCTTCGGCTTTGGGATTTTGCCGACCGCGGTGACCTGAAAGTTGACGATCTCGACCGCCTCGGAGGCAGCCATATGGCCGTAGCGTCGCCGGTGCGCCTCGTGGAAGCGTTCTGCGAGAGCGGCGATGTCGGCGTCGCTGCGCAAAACCGCGCCGACCGGAACGCTCACCTCATAGGATTGGCCGCGGTAGCGCATGCCGGCGCTACGCAAGGTTACCACCTGCTCGCGGGCGAACTTTTCCGTCAGCAGCTCGCCAACCGCGATCGCTTCCATTTCGGCAAAAATCTTATCCAGCTCCGCCGCATTGGCGGCGTCGAGCCGCGTCATGCGGGTGACGCTGCGGCTCTGCTGCACGTCGCTGACCAGCATGCCGAAGGCGGAGAACGTGCCGGGGTCGCGCGGCACCAGGATGCGGCCGATACCGAGTTCGCCGATGATGCGGCCGGCGATGGTCGGGCCCATGCCGCCAAAGGCGACCAGCGTGAACTCGCGCGGATCGTAGCCGCGTTCGATGCTGATGGTGCGCATCGCCATGGTGACGTTGGCGGCGAGCACGGTGAGAATGCCCCAGGCTGCCTCGGTCAGCGAAAGCCCGAGCGGTTCGGCCACGCGCGCGACCGCTTCTTCGGCCTGGATGCGCGCGATCGGCATGGCGCCTTCCAGCAACGCTGTGGGATTGAGGTGGCCGAGCACCACCAGCGCATCGGTCAAGGTCGGCGCATTGCCGCCGCGGCCGTAGCAGGCCGGGCCGGGATCGGCGCCGGCGCTCTGCGGGCCGACTTTGAGCACGCCGAGATCGACCGCGGCGATGCTGCCGCCACCGGCACCGATGGTCTCGATGTCGACCGTATGGGTGCGCAGCGGATGCCGCGCCACGGCGAATTCCGATTTGAACAATGGCCGGCCCGGCAGCACCGCCATGTCGGACGAGGTACCGCCGGTGTCGAAGGTGATGATGTTTTCGATATTCTTGATGTCGCCCAGATAGCGGCTGCCGATGACGCCGGCGACCGGGCCCGACATCACGGTCTCGATCGGCGTGCGTTCGAGCATGCGCGCGCTCGCGGCGCCGCCATCCGACTTCATCATCAGCGCGCGCGAGCGCCGAAAGCGCGCCACCGCCTGCCGTTCCACGTCGTGCAGATAGCGCGACACCGGTGGGCCGATATAGGCGTTGGCGACCGTCGAGGCGGTGCGCTCGTATTCGCGCCATTCCGGATTGACCTCGTGCGACAGCGAAACGTAAAGCTGCGGCGCGATCGCGCGAATGATTTCTGCGGCGCGCCGCTCGTGCGCCGGATTGGCATAGGCGAACAGAAAGCAGACCGCGGCGGCCTCGACGTTCTGTGCAACGAGCCGTCGCACCGCGTCGGCGACGTCGTTCTCGTCAAGCGGCTCGATCACCTTGCCGGTCTGGTCGAGTCGCTCGCGCACTTCGTGGATACGGTCGCGGGTCAGCAGCATCTTCGGCGCTGGCGCGAAGATGTTGAACACCTCCTCGCCGCGCCATTGGCGTCCGATCTCGTAGACGTCGCGAAAGCCGCGCGTGGTGATCAGGCCGACGCGCGCCCCCTTGCCTTCGAGCAGCGTGTTGAGCGCCGCGGTCGAGCCATGCAGGATCAGCGCCACGGAATCCGCGCCGAACTCGGCGGCCAGATCGGCGGTGATGCGCTCCATGACGGCGGCGGGCCGCGCCGGATCGGACACGTATTTGCGCACGGCGGCAAGCGCGCCGGTGTCTTCGTCGAACGCAGTCACGTCGGTGAACGTGCCGCCGACGTCGATTCCAACCCGCAGCTTCATGAAGCGGCCTTCGCGCCGCGCAGCTGCGCTGTGGCCTCGGTGTCGACGCTGAGATCGTCGTTGACGGCCACGCCGTAATCCTCGCGCGCCGCCTGGCGTGAGACATAGCCGCACACCACGTCGCGCTGCACCCGCTCGGCCGGCCGCTCGTGCGGATCGCCCCAGCCGCCGCCGCCGGCAAATTGCAAGGTGAGCTTATCGCCCTTCTTGAGCCGCAGTCCCGCGACCTTCGAGGTCAGCGGCCGCGTCGCACCGCCGTCGGAAATAAGAGACGCGGCTGAGGCGTGCGCCGGCTTGGCGCCGAAAATTCCCGGAGACGAAAATTTATAGCGGTCGGTGCGTAGATTGATGACTGCTTCGTCGGCCAGAATGCGCCATTGCCGGCGCACGCCGAGGCCGCCGCGAAAAATGCCCGGGCCGCCGGAATCCTGCGCCAGCTCGTAGCGCTCGACCCGAACCGGAAACTCGGTCTCGACCGCTTCGACCGGCGTGTTCATGACGTTGACGACGAGCTCGTCCATGGCGCTGACGCCGTCGCTGTTCGGCCGCGCGCCGGTGCCGCCGCTCAAAATCTCGTATTGCGAATACCAGCGCCCGGTGTGCGGATGGCGCCCGGCGCTGGAGATCGAGCCGCCGGCGGCGCTACCCGGCGCCGGCACGCGGCCCGGCACGGCGCGCGCCAGCGCGCGGATCGCGACCGAGGTCGTGACCTGGCTCGGCCGCACGTACATGTTGACCGGTGCCGGAAAGCGCGGATTGAGCAGCGAGCCTTCGGGCGGATACGACACCTGCACCGGCCGCGACAGGCCGTCGTTCACCGGCAGGCGCGGGATGAACACCATCTTGACCAGGCACTGAATGAAATTGCGCGACACGCACGGCCGCAAGTTGATCGGGCCGCGCGCCTGGGCGTCGCTGTCCAGAATGAAGTGCAGCGTGTCGCCCTTGACCTCGAGCGTTGCCGAGATGCGGTGCGGTTTTTCCAGATCGATGCCGTCGTCGTCGAGGTAATCGGTCTCCGGCCCGTAGCGGCCTTCGGGCAGCTTGGCGATTTCCTGGCGCAGCTCGCGCTCGCAAATGTCCATCCAGGCCTGCCAGCAGGCCAGCACCTTGTCGGTGCCGTATTTGGCGAACAGCTCGGCAAAGCGCGTCAGCCCGTAGGTGTTGGTGTTGATCTGCGCGCTGATGTCGCCCCAGGTCACTTCCGGCGTACGGGTGTTGGCGCAGATCACGGTTTCGATCTCACGAATGAGTTCGCCGCGTCGCAGAATCCGCATCGGCGGAATCAAGAGACCTTCCTGGAATATGTCGGTGGCGTCGCTCGCATTGGTGCCCGGCACCTTGCCGCCGAGATCGGGCTTGTGCGCGGTATTGCCGATATAGCCGACCAGCCGTTCGTCGGCGAACAGCGGCGTGACGATGGTGATGTCGGTCGAATGGTTCTGGCACGCCTCATAGGGGTGATTGACGATGAAGGCGTCGCCTGGCGCGGCGTCGGGAAAGCGGCGCCGGACTTCGTTCACCTGCGCGGCGACCGGACCGATATGCAGCGGCTGCGGAATGCCTTGCGCCACCATGCGGCCCCGCGCGTCGAAAATCGCAAAGGTGAAATCCTGGCTCTCCTTGATGATCGTGGAGTAGCCGGTGCGCAACATGTTGAGCGTCAATTCGCGCGCGATCTGCAGCGTCGACTGGTAGATGACTTCGAGGTCGATGGGATTCATGACTGCCGAGGGCATGGACTATAGTGCGTTACCCTCGGAATAGCGGGAAACACCCGAAAGGCAAAGATCATGGCGGTGAACGAGCGATTCGATTTTTCCGGGCGCAGCGTGCTCATTACCGGCGGCGGCAAGGGCATCGGCAAGGTCTATGCCGAGGAATTCGCCAGGGCCGGCGCCCGCGTCGCCGCCGCGGACATCGACAGCGAAGCCGCCAGGGGTGTGGCGGCGTCGCTCGGCAAAGCGGGCCTCGACGCGATCGCCATCGGGGTCGACATCGCCGACGAAGCGTCGACCAAGGCCATGGCGGCGACCGTGCTCGAGCGGTTCGGCGCCATCGACGTGCTGGTCAACAATGCCTCGCTGATGAGCGTGCTGCCGCGCCGTTCCTGGCTGGAAATCCCGGTTGAGGAATGGGATCGCGTCATGGCGGTGAACCTGCGGGGCATGTTCCTCACCTGCCGCGCCGCATTCCCTGCCATGAAAGCGCAAGGCCGCGGCAAGATCGTCAACATCTCGTCGTCGCGGGTCTGGGAGGGCACGCCAAACCGGCTGCATTACACCACGTCGAAAGCCGGCGTGATCGGCTTGACCCGCGCGCTGGCCCGCGAGGTGGCCGAGTTCGGCAT
>Ga0070741_10004714_pt1 | contig 31534 bp, 33 predicted proteins | sample Coa_R1_4_FD_66440 | JGI IMG/M metagenome (GOLD analysis project Ga0070741, IMG submission 66440) | Surface soil microbial communities from Centralia Pennsylvania, which are recovering from an underground coalmine fire - Coalmine... | ecosystem: Environmental > Terrestrial > Soil > Unclassified ... | reverse complement strand
CTGCACCGCTATCCGTTTCTCTTCGTCGACCGCATCACCGAGTTCGAAGTCGACAAGCGCATCGTCGGCATCAAGAACGTGTCGCTCAACGAGCGGTACTTGTGGCGGCCGCCGAACGGGCGGCCGGTGCTGCCGCCGACGATCCTCACCGAAGCGGTGGCGCAGGTCGGGGCGATTCTCGTGCTCGCCAAGCCGGAGAATCGTCAGCGGCTGGTGTTCTTCGCGGGCATCGATCGCGTGCGCTATCGCCGCCCGGTCCACGCCGGCGACGTCGTCGTCATCGAGGCGGACGTGGTGAAGCTGCGCAGCCGCATGGGGCAACTGAAAGGCGTCGGGCGCGTCAACGGCAAGGCGGTCATCGACGGTCAGATGACGTTTGCTTTAGGACCAGCAGTACCGACGTCAGCTTCAGGGCCCGCGACGTCCACGGCGCCCACCGCGACGCCGGCCTGACGTAGCGGTACGCGTCGACGATCGCCGGCGCCATCACGAGCGCGCCGATCGCCCGCTCGCTCACGCCGAGCCCAGACGCCATCCCGCGCGTGTCGCGTTCGACGGGCCCCGCCTCGAACATCGCCACCGTGCCGTAGCCGATCGACGTCAGCACGTTGAACGCGAGGACGCCTTTCGCAAACGGCGCGTGCTCGCGACGCAGGCCGGGACGCGTCGTCAGCAGCCACTCGTCGGTCGCTTCCTGCACCCAGAAGCCGGCGGACGAGATCACGAACTCCTGCCGCGGCGTCGCGGTCTCGTGCGAGACGGCGAAGAACGGCAACGGTCCGAAGTGGACGGCGGTCAGGAACGGCTTCGCGTCGAAGATCGTGTCGAACAGCAGGTGGCCGCTCTCGTGCGCGACGAACGCGACGCCGGCACCGGCAAGGAACTCCACACCGTCGCGCACGACATGCTCACTCGGCTGAGCTGGTGTGGCCATCGTGCTCTGGGCCATTGCGGGATTTGCGAGGCAGAACAGGAGCACCGCCGTGGCACCCCAGTTGCAATTCAGCGCGGCAGAGGATTGGAGGCACCGCATGCTGGAGACCATTGCGATTATTCTCATCGTGCTGTGGCTGCTCGGCATTGTCAGCGGCTACACGCTCGGCAACTTCATTTACGTGCTGCTGGTCATCGCGATCGTACTGTTCCTGGTGCGGTTGATCAGCGGACGCAGGGTCGTCTGACGAACCGGCTGAACGCCGATAGCCGATCGCTGAAACCGTGCTCGGTTTTCGGCTCTCGGCTCTCGGCCGTCAGTGGCCGCTCCTGACCATCGCCACGCCCGCGAAGACGACCGCGGCCGCCATCACGTCCTTCAGGCCGAACGGCTCGTTCAGGATCAGCACCCCGAGAAACACCGCGATCACCGGATTGATGTACGCGTAGAGCGACACCGTCGCCACCGGCAGGTGCTTCAGCGCGTACGCGTACGCCGTGAAGCCGACGACGGCGCCGAACACGATTAGGTACGCCAGCGCCGACGCCGAGCGCGGCGTGAACGTCAGCGCCGCGTACTCGTGATGCACTGCCGCCGCCGCGAACAGCGCGAGGCCGCCAAACAGCATTTCGAACGCCGCCGTCGCGAGCACGTTCTCCTCGCGCGCGCCGCCGCGCCCGCGCCGCCGCGCGTAGAGCGATCCGATCGCCCAGCCGACGCACGCCACCTGTGACGCGACGACGCCGATCAGCACCGCGCGGCGATCGCCGACCTGCAGATCGTCCCAGACGAGCGCGACGATGCCGACAAAGCCGATGAGCAATCCGATCCACCGGCGCAGCGTCAACCGTTCGCCGCCGAAGACGACGTCCATTCCGGTGATCCAGAACGGCGAGGTCGCGACGAGCACCGACGTCAGGCCGCTCGGCACCGTCTGTTCCGCCCAGACGACGCCGCCGTTGCCGAGGCCGAGCAGCAGCACGCCGAGGACGAACAGCGACGGCCACGCGCGCGGACCGGGCAGCCGCTCGCCGCGCGCGCGCAGGATCAGCGCGAGCATCGTGCCGGCCGCGGTGTAGCGCATCGCCGCCATCAGCAGCGGCGGAATCGACTCGAGCGCGATCCGGATGGCGAGATACGTCGTGCCCCACACGAGGCAGACGGTCGCCCACGCGAGATACGCGCGGCGACGCGCTCGGGCGTCGGCGTTCGCGACTCGAGATTCGGGAGACGCGCTTCGATGCGCGACGAGGGGCGACGACGCTACGCGGCGGGGAAACACCTGCCCATGATCACACAGCCGTTCGCGACGACACGTGCCAATCGTGGTTGGTCTGAAAAACTCAGACGCCCACCGTTTCCACGGCGAGCCTCACGCAGTTGCGTCCCTGATCCTTCGCGCGGTACAGCGCGGCGTCCGCGCGGCCGATGATCGCTTCGATGTCGATCTCCGACGGCAGCGCCACGGTGACGCCGAAGCTCGCCGTCACGCGCAGCCGCTCGTCGCGCCAGCTCACCGCCATCTCCGCGATCTCGCGCCGCAGCGTGTCGGCGACGCGCTTCGCGCCTTCGAGCGGCGTCTCCGGCAGCAGCACGAGAAACTCTTCGCCGCCGTAGCGGCACTTCAGGTCGCTGCCGCGCAGCACGTCGCGCATCCGCGCGCCGATCGCGGCGAGCACCGCGTCGCCGCACAAATGGCCGTAACGATCGTTGATGTCCTTGAAATGATCGAGGTCGAACATGATGAGGGACACCGGCATCTGCGACCGCCGCGCGCGCCGCAGCTCGGTGTCGATGACGTCGAGCGCGTACGCGCGGTTGAAGCATCCCGTCAGGCTGTCGCGGACGCTGGTCTCGCGCACTTCCTGGAACAACTGCGCGTTGCGCACCGCGATCGCGAGCACGGCCGCCGCCGTCTCGAGCAGCCGCCGGCGATCCTCGCCCATGGTCGACGGCGCCTCGCCGATGCGCAGCACGCCGACCACCTGGTCGCCGGCGTTCAGCGGCAGCGTCAACCCGCCGTCGTCCGGCGGATCGGGCTCGATGCGCCGCGGGTCGCGAAAATGAACGCGGACGTCATCCGTTCCCACGAGCGTCGGCAGCTGCGCGCGGACGACCGTGCGGATCGAGTCGAGGTCCAGCGACCGCGCCAGCGAATGGCCGAACGCGACCAGCCGCTCGAGGTCGGACGCGCGGGCGTGCGCCAGCGTCGCCGACGCCTCGGCGCTCGAGGCGCGCGTCTTCGCCTCGAACCGCTTGCTTTGCTGATGGACGAGGAACGCGACGGTGAGGACGAGGAGCGCCGGCACGAGCGCGAGGCCGGTACGGCTCTCGGCTTCGCGCGCCAGGCCGACGAGCCAGTGCTCGATGGGACGCGCGAACACGATCACCGCGACCGCCAGCGCAAACCCGGCGATGAGCAGGCGATCCTGGCGGGGCACCAGGTTCATACCCGGGGTAAACTACATCACGGAACGCTATGGGCCGAAAGTCTTCCGCCAAAAATCAAAGCCGCCCGTCCGGGTCTGGTTCCGACGCTCCGAGTCCACCGCCGGCGCGCGGGTTCTCGCCGTGGCTCATCCTGACGCCGCTCGTCGTCTTGGCCGTGGCCGGGTTCCTCTACCTGCGTAGCGCGCAATCCCCGGACGCTCTGGCGCAGACCGCCACGGCGGCGCAGACGGTCGTCGACCCGCCGGAGGCCGCGAAGCTGGGGCCGCACCCGCAGGAGAACCTGCCGCCGCTGCCCTTCGATCCCGAGCCGCCCGCGCGGCCGATGGACGTCGTCCGCGCGGCCTACAAGTTCGCCGCGGAACACCCCGAGGTGCTCAGCTACGTGCCGTGCTACTGCGGCTGCGAGCGCGCCGGCCATCGCGGCAACGAAGACTGCTTCGTCACCCGCCGCGACGCGAAGGGCGACGTCGTCGAGTGGGAACCGCACGGCATGACATGAGCCGTCTGCCTCGACGTCGCGCGTGACGCGATGCAAATGCATGCCTCCGGCGCCTCGGTTGCGGATATCCGGGCCGCCAACGAAAAGAAGTGGAGCGGAAGCTTCCCGACCCACACGCCGACGCCGAAGCCTCCAGCCGGCAAGTGACGCGCGGGCGCGCGGACGCGTTCGCGCGCCTGTTCGACGCCGTTCAGGAAGGCGTCTTCATCGGCACCGTCGATCGCGACACGTGCGAGACGACGGCGGCCAACCCGCACCTCAAGCTGATCTTCGGCTACGCGAGCGAGATGTCCGAGCGCGAGGTGCGTCCGTTCGAGTGCGCGCGCTTCGTCGATCCGCAGGCGCGTGTTGCGCTCCTCGAGCGCCTCGTCAACGACGGATCGGTGGCCGACTACCTGCTGCGCCTCCGCCGCGCCGACGGCAACGCCGTCTGGGTCGAAGTGACGGCCCACGCCGAGCCGATCGCGAACGGCGGCGTCCGCGTCGAGGCGCTCGTCCGCGACGTCAGCGAGCGCAAGAAGCTCGACGACGAGACGCGCGACATCTATCACCAGTTGCTGCAGGCGGAGAAGATGGCGGCGCTCGGCCAGACGATCTCCGGCGTCGCGCACGAGCTGAACAACCCGCTCGCCACGATCCTCACCTGGGCCGAGCGGCTCGCCGAAAAGCGCGCGCTCGACGATCAGGTGCGGCGCGGACTCGAGACGATCCTGTCCGAGTCCGAACGCGCGGCACGGATCGTCCGCAACCTGCTGACGTTCGCGCGCAAGCGGCAAACGACGCGCGCGATGGTGGACATCAACCAGGTCGTGCGCGAGACGCTCGCGCTGCGCGCGTACGAGCAGCGGATCACGAACGTCACCGTGCTCGACGCGCTGGCGGCGGGGCTGCCGCAGGTCTTCGCCGACGGTCACCAGGTGCAGCAAGTCTTGCTGAACCTGATCATCAACGCCGAGCAGGCGATGGTGTCGAGCCACGGCCGCGGCACGATCGTCGTCCGCTCGTGGCACGACGCGCAGCAGGAATCGGTCATCCTCGAGATCAACGACGACGGTCCGGGCATTGCGGACGAGGTGCAGCCGAAGATCTTCGATCCGTTCTTCACGACGAAAGAGGTCGGCAAAGGGACGGGGCTCGGGCTGACGGTCGCGTACGCGATCGTGCAGGAGCACGGCGGACGGATCCGCCTGGAGTCGCAGAACGGCAAAGGCGCGTCGTTCTACGTCGAGCTGCCGGTGAGTGGCGCCAAACTGCCGCCCGGTCCAGTGCGGCGCGCGAACTTCGATGCGCCGGAGGCGGTCGTCGGCGCGTCGGTGCTCGTCGTCGAGGACGAGGCGCATCTGGCGAGCGCGGTGGTCGACGCGTTGACCGACGCCGGGTACGTCGTCGAACACGCGCACGACGGCGAGGAGGCGCTCGCGAAGATCGCGGCGCAGATGTTCGACGTGGTGATCTGCGATCTGAAGATGCCGCGCGTGGACGGGAAGACGTTCTATCGCCGGCTCGACGCCACGACGCCGGCGCTGGCGCAGCGCGTGATCTTCGTGACGGGCGACGTGGCGGGCACCGACGCCGAGCAGTTCCTCGACGAGAGCGGGTGCCGGTGGCTCGCGAAGCCGTTCAGGCTCGGCGATCTGCTCAGAACCGTGAGAGACGTGCTGTCGTAGGCACGAAGGGCACGAAACCCGCGCGGGTTTCGTGCGTGTCGTGTGCGTGAGGATCGTGCGGTCGTGCTGCGCCGGATCAGCGCGCGGCGGCGATCGCGTGGCGCGTGCGCGGGCGCGTCACCTTCAGCGCCGCCTTCGCCGGCGTCGGCTTCTTGACCTTGTACGGCAGCACCACCGCGTGCGGCGTCGCCACCGTTTCCTGGACCATCGAATCGCGCCGAATTCCGAACGTCGACTCCGGCGTCGCGCTCTTCTTGGCCGCGAACGCGAGCAGCTGGCGCTTCATCTCGGCGACCTTCTGCGGGTTCATCTCGCCGAGCGCTTCGCGCAGGCGGCGGATGGCGCGCGCGTGCAGCTGCGAGACGCGCGATTCGTTCACGCCGATCTCGGCGCCGATCTGCTTCATCGTCGCTTCGCCGTAGTAGTAGAGGCCGATGACCTTGCGCTCGCGCCAGGGCAGCGACTGAATCGCCGCGCGGACGCGGTCGCGCGTCTCGCTCTTCTCGTACGCGGCATCGGGTGAATCGGGCTCGGATGGCACGAGCGCCGGCGGCAGCGAGCTCTCGTCCATGTGCTCGCCGGTCGCGAGCGGCGACGTCGACTCGATGGTATTGATGCGGACGATCGTGCGGCTCAGGCGCTTCTCGTCGGATCCGACTTTCGCGGCGAGGTCGGCGAGCGACGGCTCGTGTCCCAGCTCCTTGCGGAGCGCTTCGCGCGCCGCGTCGAGTTCGCGGCGCTGACGACGGACGCCGCGCGGCCAGGCGTCGCGCCGCAGGGCGTCGATCATCGCGCCGCGGACGCGCCGTTCGGCGAACGTCTCGAACTTGATCCCGCGGTCCTCGTCGAAGCGGTGCGCCGCGTCGATGAGACCCAACACGCCGTCCTGCACGAGATCGCCGATGTCGATCGAATTCGGCATCGAGGCGGCCATGCGCCGCGCGAGCGCTTCGACGAACGGAAGGCCGGCGACGATTCGGCGGTTCTGGCTGGCGGCAACGGGCTGGGCGCGCACAGGAGGCTCCTTGTCAGGGGCCCTCGTCGGGAGTCGCGGAATGCGAATCCCTCGTCGAACCCACACGCCGAACCCCAATCCGGGGTTTCCGGCGGTGCGCGCTATCGCAACTCAGGTACCAACGGACGAGGCTGTGTCCAATTGCTCGCCACCGATTAGCGAAATATGACAGTAAGCTTTTTGATTTCAGCAGCTTACTCGCAAGATCGATTTTGAAACGCTGGGAAACTGTTGGGGTTAAAAACCCTAGAAATCGTCAATGTCTTGACGATTTACCAGCAAAGCTCGTCAAGTAGTTGACGGGTTGATTACGATTTTGGTGCGAATCTCTTTCGCAGTCGACATCGCCTCGAGGGTGCTCGAGACGACCTGCGACGCGCGGGCGCGGTTCATGTCGTCGGCCGCTTTGGCTTCGAGGAGCTCCGCGTGGGCGAGGACGATCCCCAATTGATTATTGAGGCGGTGGAAGAGGAGACGCAGTTCGGGCGATTCGTCCATAGGTCTCCTCGCCAGGAGTTCCTCGACGCTCAACGGCTGCGGCATCCGCCCTACGCTTGCTTGGTTTCGCCCTGCCACACGGTCTGCACCGCCGGGCGGTTCGCGTTATGTGGATCGCGCCACAGCGAGTCGACGAAGATGCGGACCGAGCCCCCGGCCGTGCGCACGTATTCGATCTTGCCGCTCGAGAGCCAATTGTAGATGGTCCGGCGGCTGACGCCGACGAGCTCGCACGCCTTCATGATGGAAATCGTTTTGCGTTCCACTCGTTGCCTCCGGGAATGGTATCGGAGGCAACGCTGAGCAAGATTAGGCTGCGAATATGTCAAGATTTTGACAGGGCGATTTCTCGGAACGGATTGCTGAGTCCTTCGATCGCCGCTCGCCCCATCGCGAGCACCGATTCGTCCGTCGACGCGCCGATATGCGGTAGCGGCAGGACGTTCGGGAGCTGCAGGAGCTCGTGATCGGTCGGCGGCTCCGTCGCGTACACGTCGAATGCCGCCCCGCCAATCCGCCCCTCGACGAGCGCCCGCTTCAGCGCCGCTTCGTCGACGATGCCGCCGCGCGCGGTGTTCAGCAGAAAGGCGGACCCCTTCATCGCCGCGATCTCGCGCGCGCCGATCATCCCGCGCGTCGACGCGTCGAGCGGCACGTGCAGCGTCACGATGTCCGCCTCGCGCAGCAGCGCGTCGAGCGACACCGCGCGGACGCCGTGCGCCGCGTAGAAGCCCTCGTACGACACGATGTCGTGCACGACGACGGCGGACCCAATCGCACGGCAAATCTCCGCGACGCGCTTCCCTACGTGGCCGCATCCGACGATCCCCACCGTCGCGGATGACAACTGCCGCCCGACCGGCTGATGCCAAAGCCCGCTCGCCGTCTCGCGCGCGAGCGGCAGCATCTTCCGCCCGAGCATGATCATCATCGCGACCGCCAGCTCCGCGACCGCCTGGCGGTTCACGCCCGGCGTCCACCGCACCGCCACGCCGCATCGCCGCGCCGCCTCGAGGTCGATCATGTCCAGGCCGACGCCGTACTTGCTGACCACGCGCAGTTCCGGCACCGCGCGGAACAGCGCCTCGTCGAGCCGCTCGAGACCCGTGATCGCCGCCTCGTGCCCGCGCAGGAAGTCGACGAGCTCCTCGCCCTTCAGCGTGCGGCCGGTCATGTTGAACCGCGCGCCCGGATGACGCGCCAGCAACTCCTCGCGCAGACGCGTATCGCGCGAGAACGATCGTGACGCCACCGCAACTTGTGTCAAAATATTGGCGCTCCTAAGTGGCTGACTCGCAGAAGCATATCCTTCTCGTCGAAGACGAAGCGCCGCTGCGCGCCGCCATCGCCGAGCAGCTCGGCGACCGCGGCTTCCGTGTCGAGCAGGCCGACTCGGGCGAGGCGGCTCTCGCGCGGCTCGCCGAGTTCGCGTACGACGTCATCATCACCGATCTCCGCCTGCCCGGCATCGGCGGCGCCGACGTTCTCGAAGCCGCCGTCGATCGCTACCCCGACATCGTCGCCATCGTCGTCACCGGCTTCGGGACGGTGAAGGACGCCGTCGAAGCGATCAAGCGCGGCGCGTGGGATTTCGTCAGCAAGCCGTTCCAGATCGACGAGCTGATGCACGCGCTCGACTCGGCGCTCGAGCAGCGGCGCCTCAAGTCGGAGAACGCGTACCTGCGCGCGCAGCTCGAAGAGCGCTATCGCTTCGAAGGACTGATCGGCAAGAGCCCGGCGATGAAGCGGCTATTCCAACTGCTCGAGACGGTCGCGCCCACGAGCAGCACGATCCTGATCACCGGCGAAACGGGCACGGGCAAGGAAGTCGTCGCGCGCGCGATCCATCACAACAGCCCGCGGCGCCAACAGCGCTTCGTCGCGCTGAACTGCAGCGCGATCCCCGAAACGCTGCTCGAAGCCGAACTCTTCGGCCACGTGCGCGGCGCGTTCACCGGCGCGATCGGCAACCGTCAGGGACGCCTGGAGCAGGCGCACAAAGGCACCTTCTTCCTCGACGAGGTGGGGACGATGAGCGTCGCGCTGCAGACCAGGCTGCTGCGCGCGCTGCAGGAGCGCGAATTCGAACGCGTCGGCGACTCGCACACGATCAAGGTGGACGTGCGCGTCGTCGCCGCCACCAACAGCGATCTCGCGCGCATGGTCGCCGACGGCGAGTTCCGCGAGGATCTCTACTACCGCCTCAACGTCATTCCCGTGCACATGCCGCCGCTGCGCGAGCGCAAGGACGACATCCCGTTGCTCGTCCAGCATTTCCTCGAGCGGTTCGCGGCCGGCAAGACCGAACGCAAGACGGTGTCGCAGGAAGCCATGCGCCGGCTGATGGCGTACGACTGGCCCGGCAACGTGCGCCAGCTCGAGAATGCCGTCGAACGGGCGGTCGCGTTCACCGGCGGCCGCGCGCAGATCGACGTCGGCGATCTCGCGACCGAGATTCAGCAGGCGGAAGAGCCGGTGATGCCCTCCGCGATCACGCTGCCCGAGGAAGGGGTCGACCTCGATCGCTTCGTCGCCAACATCGAGCGCGATCTGATTCAGCGGTCGCTCGAGCGCACCGGCGGCAACAAAGGCGCGGCGGCGAAGCTGCTCGGACTCAAGCGGACGACGCTCGTCGAGAAACTGAAGCGCCTCGAAATGTCCCGTTCGCGTCCCTAAAGAGCGAATCCGTTTCCGTTTTTCGCGGGTATGGCTGGGCACGCAACTTGATGTGGCTAGCGGTGTGATGCGCCGTCTCGCCTTCTGTATCGTCGCCGCCGCGGCCATCCTCGCGCTGACGGGCGAACCGATCGTTCGTCCGCTCTACATCTCGTTCGGTGCGCTGCAGGCGCTCGACATCGCGTCGACGGCGCGCGTCATCAACAACGGCGGACACGAAGAAAATCCCGTCGTCGCGAAAGTCTGGGGATCACCGGGCGGCGTGCTCGCCGTGAAGGCCGCCGCCACCGCCGGCGTCGTCTACGCGGCCGAGCGCCTCAGGAAGTCGAATCCGAAGGCCGCGCTGCTGTTCATGATCGGCGCGAACTCGGTGATGGCGACGATCGTCGCGCACAACTACACCGCGTCGCGTCGTTAGAATCCGTCGCCGACCATGATGAACGACGTCCAGTAGAACGGGTGCTGGTACGACGGCGATCGCAGCAGCGCGATCGACGCCGCCTGCAGCGCGCGCGCTTTGTCGGTGAGCGAGCGTGGATGCGCGAGCAGGGGCTGGTGGAACGCACCATCAGCTCGCTCGTGCTCGCCACCGCGACGCGCCACTGGCTGACGACCGTCGTCGGACTGCCGGCGACGAGAAACGCCCAGCTCATGCCGATGACGCCTTCGCCCTCGCTGATGCGGCCGCGCGCCGTCTCGCACGCCGACAACACGACGAGATCGGCGCGGAGATCGAGATCGAGGATGTCGCGCGCCTCGAGCCGCCCGCGATCGAGGACGACGTCGGACGCGAGCGGCATCGCGCTGTCGAGGACGCCGTGCGTCGCGAGGTGCAGCACGCGGTAGCGCGGCGCGTGAACTCGAGCGGCGCCGTCGATCGCCTGTCCGCGCTGGAACGCGTCGGGTTCCTGCGCCGCGGCGACCGCGACAGACAGCATGATGACGATGGGCGTGGCGGCGCGTGCGTCACGGCGTTATCGGCGCGGACGATCGATCTCCCGCAGATGAGACGCGCGAAATCCGCTGAACATGGCGACGACGACCGCGGCGGTCCCCAATACGAAGGCTGGAACGGCGAACGGGAGTGTCAGGAGAATCGCGACGAGCCCGAACGCCAGCGCCGCCACGGCGACGAACGTCGCGGCGCGCGACAGCCGACGCATGGCCGAGCCCGAATCCCACCCGCTGGGCACGCCGCATTGTAGTCGCCCGCAGAGGACGGCCGCCGCCGCAGACGCAACCGGAAACCTGCGGATTTCGGCCCATTTGTCGCGAATCGCGCCTGGCATCGGTCTCGCTATCGGCGACGAGGGGAGGAACCGATGTCACGTCTCGCGACTCGATTGGCAGGACTCACGGTGATGGCGCTGCTCGCGACCGCGGCCACGACCCACGCGAGCTCGCACGTGTACGTCGGCGTCGGCATCGGCGTGCCCGCGCCGGTTGCCGTGGCGCCGGTGCCGCCGCCACCCGTCGCGCCCGCATACGTCCCCGCCGCGCCGTACGGATACGGATACGTCTGGCGTCCGGCGTATTACGTGTGGACCGGCTACGCGTACCGGGCGGTGCCGGGCGCGTGGGTGCGTCCGCCGTACGCCGGCGCGGTGTGGGTCGCGCCGCGGTGGGTGTCAGCCCCGCGCGGTGCGTACTTCGTGCGCGGCTACTGGCGGCATCGCTGACCGGGCCTATCGGCGGCGCGCGTACTCGCGACGCCCGTTCGTCCGCGGATTCACCACCACGAACGATCCGTCCGCGCGCGCCGTCACTTTGATCCAGTACGACGTCGTCTCGTCCAGGTTCGCGATCCGATCGGCCGGACCGTTGTGCGCGCCTTCGTTGCGCGACCGGTGCAGCTGCCACAGATCCATCCGCGGCGCGAGGTCGTACGCCGTGGCGAACATCTCCGGCGCGCCGCCTTTCACCGCACCGTTGTTGGCGACGCCGACGCGCGGCGGCGTCGCACCCAACACCGCCGGATCGCCCGCCTCCACGCCGCCGTGATGCGGCAAGAGATACACGTCGACCGGACCGATCAGGTCGCGCGGGCAGAAGAGCGCGTACAGCGGCGGACCGCTCAGATCGCCGACGTCGAGGAACGTGAATCGTCCGTAGCGCAGGCGGATGCCGGTCGAGCGCGGATTCTCGGTCTTCTCCTGCGCCGGCCGCGGCGTCTGGCACGCGGCATTCGCCGCCCCGCCGCCCGAGAGCGGCGCGGTGATCGTCTTCTCCGCCGCGCTGACGACGATTGCCTCCACGCCGCGGATCGGCAGCTTCGTCCCCGGCGTCGGTTCGAGGTGCGCGGCGCCGTCGCGCGCCTGCACGTACGCCTCGAACGCCGCCTCCGTCCCCGGCACACCCTTCTCCGCATCGTCTGCCGGCCGGCCGTGATCGATGAAGCGCCGGATCGTCACGAGCTTCGCCAGCTCGGGGATCCCGCCGTCGTGGTCCGCGTGAAAGTGCGTGACGAGCAGGTTGTCGAGCGCGGCGACTCCGGCGTCGTGCATCGCCGCGACGACGCGCTGCGCGTCGCGCGCCTTGGCGGGATCGCCGGGCGTCGACGAGAACTTGCCGTCGCTCGGAAATCCGGCGTCGACGAGCAGCGACTCGCCGCTGGGCGTGACGACGAGCGTCGACTGGCCGCCCTCGACGTCGATGAAGTAGATCGTCAGCGCGCCGGAGTCGGCGGCGACAAGGCTCGCCGCGAAGACGAACGCGATCGCGAACGCGAGAACCAGTCTTCGCATCGTGCTACTCGACCTCCGCCGTGACGATCTTCGCATCGAGCCGGATCGTCAACGGCGACGATCCGCCGACCTCGGCGAGCCGGCGCGCGATCTCGCGTTCGACCGCCTCGAGGTCCGCGCCGCGCTCGGTCAGCACGTGGAACATCGGCGTGCCGCGGACGAGGCCGGTGGCGACGCCCGCCGCCGAACCGACTTCGCTATCGACGACGCGCCGCTCGATCGCCACGCGGCCGAATCCGGCAGCCGCGAGATCGCGCCGAATCGCCGTCTCGTCATGATACGCGAACGGCACGCGGGAAAACGTCGGCGGGTCCGCCGGAAACAACGCGGCGAGCACGTGGTGCGTGACCGATCCGCTCGGGTTCTCGTCGAGGCTGCTCCACACGCTGAACATCAGCCGTCCGCCTGGCGCGAGCACGCGCGCCGCTTCGCGGAAGCCGGCGACCTTGTCGGGAAAAAACATGTAGCCGAACTGCGAGACGACGACGTCGAAGCTGCGATCGGGAAACGGGAGCTGCGTGCCGTCGGCCTGATGCCACGCGATCGCGTCGCCGCCCGGCTTCGCGCGAGCGTGATCGATCATCGGCTGATTCAGATCGGTCGCGACGAGCTGCACCGCGTGACCCATGGCCGCGCGAAGCGCGTGCGTCAGGATGCCGGTGCCGCACGCGACTTCGAGGACGCCGATCGGCCGCACGGCCGCGACGCGCGCGGCCATGTCGCGGGCGTACGGCTCGAAGAAGAACGGACCGAGATGCCGGTCGTAATGGTACGGAATGTCGGCGGTGAACTGCGCGTGTGGGTCGGTCACCTGCCGATCTTACCGTTTCAAAGAGACGACCACGTCAGCGCTCCGCGCCGGGTGCGCGTCGTGCGCGTCGAGCGCCTCGAGATCGACCTCCCGAGTCGGCGCGTGTTCGCGCGCGAGCAGTGTGCCCGCCAGGTTCGGCGGCTCGGGCGCAAGCGCGCGCTCGGCGACGGCGCGCTCGGCGTCGCTGAACTTCGGGCCTTCGTCAGGCGCCCACCATCGAGCGCCGCACTCGGGACAGCGGTAGGGACGCTTGCCGGTAACTTCCTTCCGCCACTGCTCCCAGCGCGATCGGCTGCGCGAGCGATGGCCGGAATCCGATTTGCACTTCGGACACTGCATACGAAAACCTGCGCGTTGTTGGGGGGACCGCATCGAAGTTTACCATCACCTCACGCGGGCACAATCGTTCTCTTGCCGAGGGGTTCCGGCGCGGTGCGGGCCAGCGGTCCGGCCATGCACGTCGAGGCGACCGCCATCAACACGAACATGGCGCAGAGCGTCGGCGTCAGGAGCCCGAGCTCGTCGCCGATGTTGAGGACGATCAGTTCCATCAGCCCGCGCGCGTTCATCAGCGCCCCGATCGTCAACGCATCGCGCGCTCCGACACCGCTCATCCGCGCCGCGGCGGCGCAGGCGCCGAACTTCGTCGCCGGCGCCACGAGGACGACCGCGCCGCACACGGCCCAATCGACCAGTGTCGACAACCGCGTCACGTCCGTGCGCAACCCGGCGAACGCGAAGAACAGCGGGACGACGAGCCTGACGCCGATCGCGCCGAGGGCGCGCGCCAAACGGCGGCGAACAGACGCGGCGCGATCGCGCCAAACAGCGACGGTCCGAGCAGCAGCCCCGCGGTCATCTCGCCGACGACCGGCGGCTGACCGAGCCGCCGAAACAGATGGCCGGCAGTGTGCGCGACCACGTCGGAGATCGACGAACGGGGCAAGGCCGACGAGCTGACGCGCGTTCGCCAGGTCGGCCTGAAGCCGGGCGCTCGCTCGGTGAGACAATGGGGCATGCCGCCGCGATTCGCGTACTGGACCATCCTCATCGACAACACACCCACCGCGTTCCGCGCGCACGACGCGCAGGAGCTGCTGCCGACGCTCGCGCAGTTGAAGCGCACCAACCCGAACGTCGTGATGAAATGGTTTTCCGGCGGACAGTTGTGGGACTCGCCGGAAGCCGCGCGCGACGCGCGACGCGCACCGAAGGTGATGGAAAAGCGCGGAGCCGACTGGCGGCCGGGCGGGCAGCATCGCGACCCGCGCGCGCGGTTCGACAAGAACAAGAAACCGAAGCCGGCGTTCAACGCGCGCGGACGCGAAGGCGCCCCGCCGTTCGGCGAGAAACGCCCCGGCGACAAGCCGCCATTCGCGAAGCCGTGGGCGCGCAAGCCGTTCGGCGGCAAACCTGGCGGCGATCGTGCGCGGTTCGGCGGTGGAAAGCCCGGCGGCGATCGCGCACGGTTCGGCGGTGGAAAGCCCGGCGGCGATCGCGCACGGTTCGGCGGTGGAAAGCCGGGCGGCGATCGTCCGCGATTCGGCGGCAAGCCGAGCGGCAATCGTCCGCCGTTCGGCGGAAAACCAGGCGGCGATCGTGCGAGATTCGGCGGTGGAAAGCCCGGCGGCGATCGTCCACGATTCGGCGGCAAGCCGGGCGGCAGTCGTCCGCCGTTCGGCGGCAAGCCGGGTGGTGACCGCGCACGATTCGGGGGAAAACCTGCCGGCGACCGCCCGCGCTTCGCAAAACCCGGCGGCGATCGCCCGCCGTTCCCGAAGCCGCCCTTCAAACCTGCAGCCGAGACGCCTCGTCCCGAACGGCCGGCGCCGCGGCCTCGCCGCTGGCGCGGCGGCCGGCGCGACGACGAAGAGTGAGCCGCTTCGCGTATTTCCTCTTCTCGACGCCGGGCGCCGAGCTCGCGCTGGCCATCGCCGTCGTCGCGCTCGCGCTGCGGCCGCGATCGATCCGCACACGCCGCGTCGCCCTTGCCGTCACCGTCGCGTATTTGCTCGTCAGCGTGTACGCGGTGCCGACGGCGGTCGCGAACCTCCTCGCGCGGCCGTACCACCAGTTCGAGCGCGACGACGTGCCGTCCGGCCGCGTCGCGCTGGTGATCTTCGGCGCGGGTGACGAGGAGGTCGCCGGGTGGGACGTGCATCTCGCCGTGTCGAACACGGTCGGCGCCGCGCGCGTGCTCGAGGCGTGGCGCGTGTACCAGATCGCGCATCCCGAGTGGATCGTCAGCTCCGGCGGCAATCCGAATCCTGACGCGGAGTCGGAGCCGAGCGGCGTCAACATGCGCAACCTGCTCGTGCAGCTCGGCGTCCCCGCGTCGAAGATCGTCGCCGAGTCGGCGTCGCGCGAGACGCACGAAAACGCGCTGGCGTCCGCCGCCATCGTCCGCTCGCTGCACGCGGACCACGTGATCCTCGTCACCTCCGCCGTCCACATGCGGCGCTCGATGGGCGCGATGAACGCCGCGGGCATCGCGGCGACACCGGCGATCGCGCCCGACTCGTGGTTCCGCAACGACGCGTGGGACGACTGGGTCCTGCCGTCGAACCACGCGCTCTACTTCTCGGGCGAGGTCGTGCACGAGCTGCTGGGACTTCCCTACTACCGTCTGCGAGGATGGCTGCGATGATCTCGCATCTCGTGCTGATGAAGCCGCGCGCCGATCTCTCCGATGCCGACCGCCGCGCGTTCGTCGACGCGTTCGAGCGCGCCGTGCGCGACATCCCGACGGTGCGCGGCGTGTCGATCGGCCGCCGCGTGCGTCACGGCGCCGGCTACGAGCAGACGGCACCCGACGTCGACTTCGTCGCGATCATCGAGTTCGACGATGTCGACGGCCTGCAGGCGTACCTTCGGCATCCCGCGCACCAGGACCTCGGTGCTCGATTCGGGCAGGCGATGCAACTCGCGATGGTGTACGACTGCGCGGTTGGCGGGTTGGAGGATCTTACGCGGACGCTGGCTCTTTGAGGCCCAGGAGGCGCATCACTTTGGCCATCACGCCGGCGTCGTCGCGTCCGGCCTGATCGATCTGTGTGAGAATGTCGAGACAGTCGTTCACCGAGTGGACAACGCCGATGCCGAGCCGCCGCGCCGCGGCCGGTAGCTGCGTCTCGTCGTCTCGCCACACGAGGATCGCGCGTGCGCGCGAGTCGACCACCACGTCCAGGCAGTTTTCCGGACGGTCGTCAACGACGATGTCGAGCGACAGCGCCGACGCAATGCGGCCGCGAGACCCGTCGACGACATACACGCTCGCCAACGAGAACCCCTTCGATTGCAGCCACCGCTGGCTTTGCACCTGCGCCGTCGCGCCTGCCGACTCCGGCCGCTTCGTCAGAAAAATGATCTCCCACCGTCGGTCGGTCGCCAATCTCGCCAGCCGTGAGACCACGCCGGGCTCCAGTTCCCGCAACGTCTCCCAGAAGTTCTCGATCGATTCGACGTGACGCCACAGCTTCCGCTGCTGTCTCGACGTCAGGTTCAGCGTCGTGAGCGGCAGGACGCTCGCGCCGGCCACGTCGGTGGTGGCTTCTGCATCGGCCGCCGACGGCGTGGCCGGCAGCGACCCCGCATCGGCGGCCGGGACGTCCGTGGTGCGCTGACGGAGTCTGCCGGTCATCGCAGCGCCGAAAACGAGCTCGGCCTGCCGGAGGAGTTCCGACTCCATGTCGGCGAGAACGCCGTCCAGGTCGAATCCTATTCGGAGGGACACGGTGCTAACGAGATCCAGCCGCCGCGCGGCTAAAAGTCATACGTCGTCGACGCGCCATATCGGAGGCCAGTGTACCGGCGCTGCTGCACGTCGGTGATGCGGTTGAAATAGTCGACGTTGAACCCGACGCGAAGCCCGCTGCTGAAGTGATAGCCCAGGCCGCCGCCGTAGGTGTGATTGTAGTCGACTCGATTGGCAACACCGACGAGGGTATCGGCGCGGTCCTGATAAGCGAGCCGAGCCGTTCCCGCGCGCGCGATCGCGTCGAAGGGTCCAAAAATCTGCTGCGCGATCGAGCCGTTCACGCCGGTCTGAAGGTAGTACGGCTGATTGACGTCGTAGGAATACTGGACGTCACGACCGAATTGGACCTGAAACCGCGTGGCGCCGAGCAGCGTGTATGTGAGGTCGCCCGACGCGATGAGGCCGCGGTACCCGCCGAGGCTCGAATCGAGCGGACGGAAATCGCGGAATCCAAATGACGCACCGCCCTTGAGCAGCGCATGCGGATCGAAGGCAACCGAGCCGGTCACGCTTGTGGAGTCGGAATCTCGCAACGGACCGTTCTTGAACCGATCGCGCTCCTGCGTCGCGCTGAACACGACCTTCGTGAGCGGCGTGAGGTCGTGGCTCACCGTCACGCCGGCCGTGGCTTCGGTGCGATCCAGTTCGTGGGCCACGTTCGTGCCCTCATATACCGCGCTGTCGTCAAACGTGATATCGCGATACGAGCCGGTAATGCCGAATGACGTCTTCGGGAATGCGCGAACATCCAGGGACCCGTTGCCACCCCACTCCGTGTGATGAATGCGGGCATCGATTTCGAATCCTGGACGTTCGTTCGTGCTCAGATACGTGGGCGACACGGTGAGCGCCAGCCGATTGAGCGGCAGACGCCAGCTCAAATCATAGTGGCTGTTTGCCGACCGCTGACTGGAGTACTGCTGATACCACACGAGATCTTCGGCGATGGTGAACCGGAGCCACGATCGACCCATCCGCAGCCACATGTCCATCTTCGGCGTGAGGGTGAACGTGAAATCGCGCTTCGGATTCTGATCGTCCGGCTCGTTGAAGACGTTTGTATCGACGCCGAAATTCTCCAGCTCGAGCCGCGGTGCCATCCAGAGGGGTCCGACGCGCATGCGCACGGACGCGGGATCGGGTCCACCGTCGGGAACACCCGTCGTCTGGGCCGCGGCGGATGCCGCATTCCCCCACACCAGCGTCAGGGCAAGTACGGCGACACGAAATCTGTTCAAAACGAGGTTGGCCCTAGAGGAATCGACCGGCGGCCGACGGACCGCGCTATTGGCGGCGGCGAAGGCCGAATGCGTCAGCGGGAGTACCGACACGCATCGGCGTCAGCGTGACGGACTCGCATTTGACGCCACCGCCACGGCGGTGACGATGCCCGCAGCCGCAGCAGCGGTTCCAACGATGACGGCCGTGCTGAGCCCTGCGGCGCCCGCCGCGGCCGCACCGCCGGCCGCAACCGCTCCGGCGAGTGCCGTTGCGCTCACGCCTACGCCGGTGACGGCCGCGCCCGCCGCGACCGAGATCGCGGCGCTCGTGCCGACGACCGCGCCGGAAGCATTCAAGATTTCCACGGTGTACTGACCGGCCTGCAAGCCGCTGAACGAGAAGGTGCCGGTGGCACTCGCCGTCGTCGTGCCAGTGAGTTGCCCCGTCGCGAGGTTCCGCAGTTGAATGGTCGCGTTCGCCATGGCCTGGCCGCTGGAGCCAGTGGCCGTGCCGGACAACGACGCAGTGGACTGCGCCTGCGCGGGTCGCGCAGACACGAGCGCCGGGGCGGCCGTCAGACCGGCTGCCGCGATGAAAGTCAGGAGCCGACGGGAGATCAGTCTCATAGCCCGTCCATCATCGCCGCTCTGCCTCAGCCGGTCAAGTAAAACCAACAGCTACATCAGTCCCGGAGCCGGATCTTCACAGAAGTGCGCGTTCGGGAACGAATTGCGAGAAGGCGACGCGAGACAGATCGACGATCGGAACGTCGCGCCGCAGGCCGAAAACTGAGAGGACGTTCGTGTCGGCACATTTGACGGCGGGACGTTCATCGCTGCGGCGCCGGAACGAAATGTCCGTCACCCGTCGGATCGACTTCAACCTGGACGGAGCCGTTCGCCAGGTACACGATTCGACGGTCAGGACGTCCGCGATGTGTCGAATCGAAGGCGACCGAGGCGAGACGATCGCCGTCGTAGGTTTCCCACTTGTCGATGCGTCCGTCGCCGCTCGTGGCCTCGGTGGCGCTCACCAGGCGGCCGTGATCGAAATACTCGATCCGCGTGACGATGCCGTCTCGATGCGTCGAGAGCTCGATCCGAGCGACTGAACCGTCAGAAGCAAAGTACTGCCACGAATCCTGAATTCCGTCGTGCTGACGTGACAGGCCGACTTTCTCGAGCTTCTGCGCCGCGTCGTAATACTCCCACCGGTCGATCTTCCCGTCCTCGTCCTGATCGATCTCGATGCGCACGACACGGGGCCCGTCCATGTAGCTCCAGGTGTCGACTACGCCGTTGCCGTTCGAATCGTATTTGAGAAGCGTCAGACGACCGGTCTTCGGATCATATTCTGGCGAAATCGCCGCCCCCGTCGATTCGAAGCGGCGGCACGCGACAAAATTCAACGCCAGAAGCAGGGCGACCAGGACGCGAAGTGAGGCTTCGCCACGCAACAATCGCGTGAGCTTAGCGACCAAGGACATGGAACGGGTTCATGTGTAGTTCGGGCGCTGCAGATGTGTCAACAAAAATAGGACACGAAAGACCGGACTGATGACGGGCCACCTCCCGCGCCTATAGCGATCGATTTAGTCAGCCGTCTGTCGTGGCCAGAGTCGCCCCCGTCAATATCACGGCACGAAACATGTTTCACAGAAGCGCAAACTGGTGTCTGGGCTTCGGTCCAATTGCGGCAATTTAAAGAACATTCGCGATCCGCTGCAGAAAACATCTACTCTGTTGGGAATCGGGCCGTGCGGTAATCGCGGTGGCGATCACGAAATTGTGACAAAAGACCACCAAATTGTACCTTTCGGTCGCGTGTGCGAGCGATCGATGGCTGGACGCGTCAATAATAAGGGACGTCGGCAGCTTAGCTGTTTGAGCGTGTCGGCCTCCAGTGAACGTCGGTGACCAGCATTCTCGACCCTGATGCGCCCGGCGGATCCGCGCTCGTCGGCCCGTTGCCGGCGCTGATCTTTTTGGTGTCGACCGATCGCGACACGCTGCACCGCATGGAGGCGTTACTCACGCAACAGGGCCATCTGGTCAGCGCTGCCGCGTCGTTTTCGGCGGCGCGGGATCTTCTGCGCTCGGCCCGCCCCGATCTTCTCATCGCGGATTTGCGGCTCGAGGCCTTCAACGGCCTGCACCTCGCCATCTACGGACGTGCGTTGTTCCCACAGTTGCGTGTGATCATCACCAACGATGAGCCGAGCGACGCTTTCCAGGCCGATGCGGCCAAGCTTGGGGCGATGTTCTTTCCGCGATCGCTCGGCGACGAGGCGTTTCTCGAATTGCTGCAGTCCGTCTTGGCGAATCGACGCGTCGAAACATCGCGAATTCGGCAATGGCCTCGGAAACGTACGAGCAGCGTCGTCGAAGCGCGCATCGCCGGCGCATCGGCGCAGGTCGTCGATGTCAGCTACGGCGGTTTGCGTCTCGCATTCGACATCGAGCCCGACGTGCCTGACGTGTTCGATCTCACGGTACCGTCGGCGAACGTCACGCTCCGCGCGCATCGGGTCTGGACGACGCGTTCTGCGTCAGCGGAAGCCGAGGTGTGGTGCGGCGTGGCCGTCGCACCAGGCGAACTTCCTCCGCCCGCTTGGCTGGAGTTCGTCGACGCGGTCAGCTGACAACCCTAAACGAGCGCTCGCGCTCCGGAGCTGTCGCGATCGACCGACCCCGAGGAGCGCTGCCCGCCACCCGCCGCCGCCGTCGCAATGCGGAACGCCTGAAACGGCAGATGGCACTCGTACTTCTGCAGGAAGCTCAAGAAACCCTTGTAGTCGCTCGGCGGCAGGTTGAAGAGCGTCAGCACGATGCGATAGTTGCCGCGCGTCTCGGCCAGCCCCAGGCGCACGATGGCGCGCAGGACGTCTCTGGTGAGATCGCGGCGCATGAACGGGTCGTAGACCGCGGTCCAGAAGGACTCGTGGTCCCGTGTCATCCGTTCGTAGTACGTCAACGCGATGGTCTCAACGAAGTCAGGCGGCGGCGACGGTTCACATTCCCTCGAGCGGCGAGGGCCGATCTGCATCCGTACGTCGGCAACGTCGATGGTCCGCCCCGCGAAGCGGAGGGCGCACCGCTCGGCGGTGTTCCGGAGCTCACGCACGTTGCCGGGCCAAGGCGCCAGCTCGAGACACATCCAGGCGTCGGCGGTCAGGTCGCATGGAGCCACTCGGTGCTGCTCGCTCATGACGCGCAGGTAATGCTCGAACAGCGGACGGATGTCCTCCCGGCGCGCGCGCAACGGCGGGACGATCAAGTGAACGACGTTCAGCCGATAGTAAAGATCTTCTCGGAACGTTTTCTGACGGGTCGCCTCGAGCAGATCGCGATTGGTCGCCGCAATCACGCGGACGTCGACCGCCGCTTCGCACCGATCGGACCCGATGCGCTGAATCTCGCCGCTCTCCAGGAACCGTAGCAGCAAGGCCTGCATCCGCAGACTCATTTCGCCGACTTCGTCGAGGAGCACGGTGCCGCGGTCCGCCATTTCGAGCAGGCCTCGACGATCGCGATAGGCGTCGGTGAAGCTGCCGCGCAGATGCCCAAACAATTCCGACTCGAGCAACGATTCCGGCACACCGGCGCAGTTGATCGTCACGAGCGGACGCTGGCTGCGGCGACTGTGCTGATGGATGAAGGCGGCGAGCAGCTCTTTGCCGACACCGCTCTCGCCGGTGATCAGAACTTTCGAATCGCTGGCCGCGACAAGTGTCGCCTCCGCCATCAATTCGGTCAGTTCCCCGCTGCGACCGATCATTTCGTGAGATGCCACAATTCGCCTCGTTCGAATCGCCCCGGTAGGCGGCGGTTACAAAATCGATCAGCGACTCTTATGGCGGAGCTCGGCTGCTATGTCAACAGCGTTAGCACACTTTTCTCGTCAAGACGGGGACATTGTGTAACGCGGCGGTCGTCTTAGACGGCACAAATCGGGTCCCGCGTGACACGTCTCAGAACAGCGTGACCCGCCGACCCCCTGTGCCGTGCTACAGATTGGAGCTCGGCGCCGGGCGTTGCACAGAGATTAGGGAGCCGTCCCCAGCGCTATCGGAACGGTTACAGTAGTGCACGAATTGGCAGACTTTCGACGAGTCTCGCGCCGGCGGTCATCGTGACGAGTAGCGACGCGGGATGTTCAGCACATCGAAATCGAGCTCGTCGTGCCGCGGGGACGCGGTGGCGAGAGTCCACGTCAACGACGTCGGTTCGACGACCTTCGTGCCTCGCGCCGAAGCTTCCGCTCCGCGAGCGACGGAGTCGTTCACCCAACCGCGCCAGCCGCAACGGCCACACCGATAGGGCGCCGTCAGCGTGAGCTGCTTGCGAACCGCTTCGAGAAGCTGACGCGGTCGCGAGTTGCGGATGTCGCTCGAACCGCATTTCGGGCAATGTTCGATGTCCGGCCCGCTGTACGCTTGTCTGCACCGCTCGAACGATCCTTTCGCCAGCGACTCGATGCGCTTTGAGAGATCGCGATACTCGACACGCGCGACACCATCAATGAGCCGATCGACGAAAGATGTAATTGTCATTTCATTGTTGTGCTATGCAAGCTGCTCACCGCACGAATTCTGTGATTCGGCCGCAAATCAGGGCTTTGGACTGCGTGATCTGAGTACATTAGTCTGCTGAATTTGAGACTTTTCAGCGACGTCGTCCCCGTCATCGACCGTCTGGCGCACTGATCGGGCGCAGTGATCAGCATTGCGCAAAACGCGCCGTTTTGCACCCAGCCGACCGCGAATTCATCGTATCGGCTGCCAATGTCGAGCCTTCAAACGTGGACGGCTGGCCATCCACCGATCCTCCCGCCCCTCAAGAGATGCTCTCGCTCATCCGATAGACGTAAACGCAGCCGTTTTACGACTTAGGCGCCGTGGCAGAGCTCGTGCAATCGCCACCGTGTCAGCGGAACAAAGGTGCGCTCGAACCGGATTCAATTCGGGTTGACGACCTAAATACGTCCAGACCTCCGCACACTTTCAAATGTAAGTGACAGGGCGGAGCTTTACCCCCGTTCTCTTCGCCGAAGACGCGTTCCCGGGAAAGGGCCAGAGATGGCAGATCTGTCGATGTCCGATCAGAAGCCCGCATTCAGTCCGCGCGACCTCCGCGTCGCCTCCTCGCGTCCCACAGCGGCGACGCCACCCAAGCCTGCCGACGGCGACGGCGGCGGAGATGCCGTCGTCCATCTGAGCGACTATCTGCGGGTTCTCTACAAACGGCGGCACGCTGCCGCGACGATCTTCCTGCTGATCTTCGTCAGCACCTGCATCTACACATTCACCGCGACGCCGAGTTACAGCGCCCGCGTGCAGATTCTGATCGAGAAGGAAGCGACCAATGTCGTCGCTTTCAAGGAGGCGGTCGAGCAGAATCAGGTGACCGACGACTACTACCAGACGCAGTACCGCATCTTGCAAAGTCGCGCGCTCGCGCGTCGCACGCTCGATGCGCTCCAGCTCTGGCATCACCCGCTCTTCGCAGGCGACGCCCCATCGACCGGTGTACGCGCCGTGCTGGCGTCGGCGGTGGGCTGGCTCCCTTCGTTCGGCAAGCCCGAGCCTCGTCTGCCAGACGAGACGAAGGCGCAGTCGCGCGCGATCGACACGTTCCTGAACCGTGTCACCGTCTCGCCGATCCGCAACAGCCGCCTGGTCGACGTGAGTTTCGGCGCTCCGGATCCGGCGCTCGCGGCCAACATCGCAAACGGGCTCGCACGGTCCTACATCGAACAGAACCTCGAGTACAAATACCTGTCATCGAAAGAGGCATCCGACTGGCTGTCGGCGCGCCTTGCGGAGCAGAAACAGCAGGTCGAGAAAAGCGAGCAGGCGCTTCAGCGCTACCGCGAGCAGACCAACGATGCGGTCTCGCTCGAGGAGCGTCAGAACATCGTCGTCCAGAAACTCGCCGACCTGAACACCGCCGTCACCCGTGCCAAGACCGAGCGGATCGAAAAAGAAACGGCCTACAACCAGGTGCGCGCGCTCCAGAAGGATCGCGGAACGATCGACGACTTTCCCGGCGTCCTGTCGAACGCCTTCGTGCAGCAGCAGAAGGCCGAACTTGCCGAATTGCAGCGGCAGCAAGCGCAGATGTCGGAGAAACTCGGCGCCAATCATCCCGACATGGTGAAGATCGGCCTGGCGATCCGCAGTGCGGAGGCGAAGATCCAGGCCGAAATGACGAAGATCATCGAGGCGACGCGGAACGATTATCAGCGCGCGCTGGCGCAGGAGCGCAGTCTCAGCGAAGCGCTCGAACAACAGAAGCGCGAAGCGCTGGATCTGAACCGCAAGGGAATCGAATACAACGTGCTCGCGCGCGACGCGACGACGAACCGCCAGTTGTTCGAAAGTTTGATGCAGCGCACGAAGGAAACGGGGATCTCCGGCGAACTGCGAACCAGCAACATCCGCGTCGTCGACGCGGCCGAAGTGCCGCGCCGCCCGATGTCGCCCGACACCCGGACGAACCTCGTGCTGGGATTCCTCGGCGGATCGATGATGGCCGTCGGCCTCGCGTTCTTCTTCGAGTACATCGACAATCGGATCAAGAGCCCCGAAGAACTCTCACAGCATCTCGGCCTCCCATTCCTCGGCATCATCCCGGCGCTGTTCGACGACGAGGCGCCCTCGCTGCTGTGCAGCGACGGCGTACCGCCGAATTTCTCGGAGGCGTTCCGCACCCTGCGAACCAACGTGCTCTTCTCCTGCGCCGACGATGGCGTCCATAGCCTCGTGGTGACGAGCACCGCTCCGAGCGAAGGCAAGACGCTGGTCGGATCGAACCTGGCGATCGCGCTCGCCCAGACCGGCATGCGTGTGCTGCTGGTCGACGCCGACATGCGACGCCCGCGCGTACACTCGGTGTTCGACAAGCCGCGACATCCCGGCCTCTCGGACTTTCTGGTCGGTCACGCCAAAGCGTCGCAGATCGTTCACGCAACCAGTGTCCACGGCCTCTGGGTCGTCGGGGCCGGCACGCCGCCGCCGAACCCCTCGGAGCTTCTCAGCTCGAAGCGATTCGCCGATCTCCTCGCGTCGCTCGATCGCCATTTCGACTGGGCGATCATCGACACGCCGCCGATCATGGCCGTGACCGACGCGGCCATCGTGTCGCACCTGACGACCGGCGTCATGTTCGTCGTCGGCGCAGAGATGACGAACCGGTACGCGGCGCAGCGCGCCGTGGAGCAGTTGACGCGCAGCAACGGGAAACTGCTCGGCGCGGTGCTGAACAAAGTCGACCTGAAGCACCACGGCTATTACTACTCGCAGTACTACCGCACGGAGTACTCGGATTACTACACCAGCTACGAGCGCGTGCCGGTGACCGCCACGCGAGCCTGATCGACGTGTCGAACCTGCTCCCCCGTCTCGAGTTCGGCCTTCAGGCGCTGGTGCAGCGGCAGCGGCAGTGTCCGTTCTGCCGAGGGGTCGATCACCGCGTTGTCGCCAAGAAGCACCTCGTCGTACGAGTCCGCAAGTGCGTGACGTGCAACTTGTACTTCACTGATCCGATCTACAAGTCGCGTCTTGGCGATTTGTACGATTCTCTGTACAACGCCGAAGGCCTGACGACCCAATTGCCCGACGGCGGCACCCTGCGAACGTTGAAAGCGACGCGCTTCGGAACGTCGGACAAGAACTGCGCCCGACAACTGGTGGCGCTCGAAGCGCTCGAAGCGGGGCCTCGCCTCCTCGAAATCGGGTCGTCGTGGGGCTACTTTCTGTATCAGGCGCGCGCGGTAGGATTCGATCCGATCGGCGTCGAACCGGCTCGCACCCGCCGCGAGTACGGTGTGCGCGAACTCGGCGTCGACATCCGGCCGTCGATCGGCGCGGTCGCCGAAACCGGCTTCGACATCGTCTACTCGGCGCACACGCTGGAGCACCTCACGGATGCGCACGCATTCTTCGCGTCGTGCCACGAGCGACTGCGCAGCGGAGGCGTGCTGGCGATCGAAGTGCCGCACTTCGATCTCGAGGCGCTCGGCGCCAACGTGCTCTCGATCATCGGCGCGGTTCACCCCCTCGGACTCTCGCGACCATTTTTCGAGACGGCGCTGCCGCGAACCGGTTTTGCCTGCGTCGGCATGTTCGACGCGTGGACCGGAGTGCCGAACCACCCCTCGCGGACGCCGTCTGAAGGCAACTTGATCGTCATCGCTCGCAAGCTGGCGGAGCGGCCGCAGCGACGCATCGCGTGACTCGCCTCGCGTATATCGTCAGCCATCCGATTCAGTACCAGGCGCCGCTGCTGCGCCGGCTGGCCGCGGAACGCGACCTCGATCTACAGGTGCTGTTCCTCAGCGACTTCTCCACGCGCGCCTATCGCGACCGCGGATTCGGCCAATCGGTCGCGTGGGATGTCGATCTCGTGCAGGGCTACCCGTCGAAAGTGCTGCCCGCTGCCGGTCGCCGCGACATCGTCAGTTTCTGGAAACCCCTCACGCTGAACGTCGGGGCCGAGCTCCGGCGAGGCCGGTACGACGCCGTTTGGCTGCACGGCTACGCGCACCACGCTCAGTTGCGCGCGCTGGTGGCGGCCCGACGACTCGGCATGAAGGTGCTGCTGCGCGGCGAGTCGCACGCGCATGCGACGCGCGAGTCGATGATTCCGGCGCCGGTGAAGCGACGCGTGCTGATGCGGTTGTTCACGCAGATCGACGCGTTCCTCGCCATCGGCACTGCCAACCGAGACTACTACTTGAGCTACGGCGTCGAGCCCGATCGGATTTTCATGATGCCGTACGCGGTCGACAACGCGCGCTTTCAGGCTGCATCGACGCTCGAACACGGCCTGGCGCTCCGGGCGTCTCTCGGGCTACCGGCGTCGCGTCCGATCATTCTCTTCGCCGCGAAGCTCCAGCCGCGAAAACGTGCATGGGATTTGTGGACCGCTTATACGCGGCTGTCGCCGGATGGCGTCACCGAGCCGCATCCCGCATTGATCTTCGTCGGTGACGGCAGCCAGCGGTCGGCCCTCGAAGCCGCGGTCGCGCAAAAAGGGTGGAGCGGCGTCCGGTTCGCCGGCTTTCAAAATCAGACGGCGATGCCGCGTTTTTATGCCGCCGCGGATGTGTTCGTCCTCTGCTCGGAAAACGAACCGTGGGCGCTGGCGGTCAACGAGGCGATGAACGCCGGCACGGCCGTGATCGTGAGCGATCAGGTCGGAGCGGCGCCCGATCTCGTTCAAGACGGCGTGAATGGCTTTGTCGTCCCCGTCGGCGACGTGGCGACGCTTGCCAATCGCCTGCGCCGCGTCACCACCGACGAAGCGCTGGCACGACGGATGGGCGCGCAGAGCCTGCAGCGCATATCGCGGTGGAATTTCGAAGCCGATGTCGCCGGATTGCGGCAGGCGCTCGCCATGGCCGGGAGCAACTGATGCGGCGCAGCGCGACGTCCGCCATCGCGGAAACCGCGGCGACCAACGGCATCGTCGGCGGCGTTGGCGTCGTCACCGGGATCATCGCGGCGCGATGGCTCGGTCCGCAGGGCCGCGGAGAGCTCGCAGCCATCCAGATGTGGCCGTCGGTGCTGGCATCGCTCGGCATGATTGGCATGGCCGAGGCGCTCGTGTACTTCGCGGCGAAGCGGCCGCGAGAATCACGCCGCTATCTCAGCACGGCGTGCCTGCTCGCGCTGATCGCGATGCCGCTCTTCGCTGGTGTCGGATACGTGCTGATGCCGCGCTTGTTGACGCAGCAATCGCCGCAGATCGTCCAGGCAGCCCGCAGGTATCTGTTCCTTCTGCCGATTTATGCGTTCATCGGCCTGCCGTACCAGGTGCTCCGCGGCGTCCGTCGCTACCGACTGTGGAACGCCATGCGGATTGTGCCCTCCGTGCTGTGGCTCGCACTGCTCGTGGTCGCGATGCTGATACACGTCGCGGAACCCGCGCGGCTGACCACGGCCTATCTCTTCGCCCTTGCGATCGTGGGCCCGCTGCTCGTCGCCCTCGTGTGGCGAAGCGTCGGTGGTGCGGCGCGACCGAACCTCCGGGCGGCGCGCGATCTGATCGGGTTCGGTCTGCCGTCGGCGATGGGGTCGCTCCCGCAGTTCTTCAATTTGAAGCTGGATCAGATCCTTGTCACCGGCATGGTCGCGCCGACGCAGCTCGGCATCTACATGGCGGCGGTGGCGTGGGGCTCGTCGATCCCGATGCTCTCGAATGCGGTCGGCCTCGTCTTCTCGCCGCGGATCGCGGGTGGCGGTTCGGATGCCGAACGCCAGCGCCACTTCAGCCACGGCATTCGCGGCGCCGCATGGCTGACCGCGGGCGCCGTCGTGTGTCTCGCGGCGGCGACGCCGATCGGTATCACGATCGCGTTTGGCCGCGCGTTTCAGGCAGCCGTGATTCCGGCGGCGATCCTCGCGGTCGCCTCGGGCGTCAACGCGCTGAACGGCGTGTTCGAGGAGCTTCTCCGCGGCTATGGGCGGCCGGCTGCGACGTTTCGCGCGGAGTCCGCAGCCGCGCTCGTCGGTCTGCCGACGCTGCTCGTTCTCGTGCCGCGGTTGGGACTCGTCGGCGCCGCGGTGGGTTCGCTCGTGGGGTACCTCGCAGCCACCAGCGCGCTGCTTGTCGAGAGCCGCCGCGTCGCGGACCTGCAGCTGCGGGATGTGCTCGACCTCAAGGGGCTGATATCGTCGATGGAGCCCGTCGCTGCCAGCGTGCTGGCGGTCCTTCGGCCGAGCAACACCGCGCCACGTGACGTGTCGACCATCGTTTCCAAATGATGACGTCCGCGCCGGCAGCCGCATGGATGGACAGCCGCGCAGACGCCGTCCCTGAATTCGCACCGACGGTCGACATCTCGGTGTCGAGCCGGTTCCACGCGTTCGACCTTGCGCACGAGATGTCGGAGCGCCGCATGCTGCGGACACTGCATACCGGCTACCCGGCGTTCCTCGTCGCGTCGCGTTTCAGCGTCCCTCGCCGATCGGTGCAATCGGTATGGACCGGCGAGCCGCTGAATCGCGCGCTCACGCACCTGCATCGGACTGGCGTCACGGGTCGGCCCGACGCGTTCATCTGCCAACGGCACGACCGGATTGTCGCGTCGCGGCTCAAGCCTGGCGCCGACGTCTTCATCGGATGGTCGGGCCAGTGCCGCATGTCGCTCGCCGCCGCTCGCCGTTTCGGAATGACGACCATCGTCGAACGCGGTTCGACGCATATCGAGTGGCAGCGGCACCTGCTCGAAGAAGAAGCGCGGGCGACCAGGTTGCGCGTGGATGTTCCTGACGACGCGACTGTCGGACAGGAGCTGGCGGAGTACAGCGCCGCGGACTACATCGCGGTTCCGAGCGCCTTCGCCGCCTCCACGTTCATCAGCCGCGGCGTACCGGCATCGAAGCTGCTGGTGAATCCCTACGGTGTCGATCTGCGGTTGTTCGCGCGTCATGCTGCCGTGAACCACGACCGCACGCCACACGACGGCAGCCTGCGCGTGCTGCACGTCGGCCAAGTGTCAGCGCGGAAGGGCGTGCACTATCTGGTCGACGCAGTCGCACGCGTTCCTGGTGCGGTCGTCACGTTGGTCGGCGCGGCCGAGCCGACTGTCGCCGCCCGGATTGCGCAGAGTCGATCGGCGCGCATCGCCGGACCAGTGGCCGGCCGCGAGCTGCCGCGCTGGTACGAAAACGCTGATGTGTTCTGCCTCCTCTCTATTGAGGAAGGGCTGGCGCTTGTGATTGCCCAGGCGATGGCGATGGGGCTGCCGGTCATCGCGACGCCGAACACCGGCGCCGAAGAACTCATCGACGACGGCGTGACGGGATTCATCGTCCCCGCCCGCAACAGTGCGGCGGCTGCGGACCGGCTCCAGTTGCTGGCCGACAACCGCCGCTTGCGCGACGACATGGGCCAACGGGCACGGGCGCGCGTCGCCGACGGCTTCGGCTGGTCGCATTACGGCGAACGGGCGCGCGCGTCTTATGCGCGCATCGTCGCCCACGCACGCGGATCCGTCACATCGCGATGACGCCAAAGGTCCTCCTCGTCGATACGACCCAGCATCAGCCTTCGAGCCCGATGTTCGCCGAAGCGCTCGCGAGGGCGACAACGGCCGGCCGTGTCTCCGGCTCGTTCGTCGACGAGGGGCCAACGTTCGATCGTCTTGCATCGTCGCGCGCGGAGCGGTTCCTCCGGCGAGTGCGGCCGTGGCCGCACAAGTCGGTGGCCGAACTGCACCGCGCGATTGTCTCGCAGGCCGAAGCGATCCGCCCGGACATCGTCCTCGTCGTCAAAGGGGCGCACCTCACGACGGAGTGCCTGACCGCTCTCAAGGCGACCGGCGCGACCCTTGTCAACTTCTCGACCGATGACCCATTCAACCCGCGAACGTCCTCGCGGCTCTGGCGTCGGACGCTGCCGCTGTACGATCTGGTCTGCTCGCCGCGCCACGCGAACATCACCGACCTGCGATCGCTCGGCGTTTCGAGTGTCGAGTTCGTCCCGTTCGGGTACAAGCCCGACGTCCATTTCCCGGAAGTCGCCGCTACTGCCGACGAGCGAACGCGATTCGAGTCGGACGTGTGCTTCATTGGCGGCGCGGACACCGATCGCGTGAAGTACTTCGAAGAGCTGGTCCATCAACTGCCGCATGTTCGGCTCGCCCTTTACGGCGGCTATTGGAATCGCTCGCACCGCCTGGCCCGCTATTGGCGCGGCTTCGCGGTCGGTCGCGACTTCCGCCTGGCCGTTGGCGGCGCCGCCATCACCGTCAATCTGGTGCGACGGGCGAACCGCGACGATCACGTCATGCGCACGTTCGAGGTGCCGGCGTGCGGCGGCTGCATGCTGACGGAAGCGACCGCGAGTCATCGGGCGTGGTTCGCGGAGGGCCAGGACGCATTCATGTTCGACTCGCCCGGCGGTCTGGCGCGCGGCGTTCGGTTCCTGCTCGGCCGGCCCGAGTTACGGCGCCGAGCCGCCGCCGCTGGTCGTTGCAAAGTCGTCGAAATGCCGAATCGGTACGACGACCGGCTCGCCACCATTCTCCGCGCGGCGATTGAGCGCCGTCGGCCAGCCGTGAATTGATCGATGAGCATCCGCCGCTCCCAGGCCCCCGTCGATGTCCATGCGGTCGCGCTCCTGGCGCTGACGGTCTTCTGTGCCGCCAGCTTGCTCGGATACGCTGTGGGCGACGATCGAGGCAAGCTGACGATCATCGCGCTGAACTGCTGCGGTGTGTGCGCCCTCGCGTACCTGGGTGCACAGCGACTGTT